>Ga0209183_1000032_pt1 | contig 68415 bp, 75 predicted proteins | sample LHCtaG_2_FD_184120 | JGI IMG/M metagenome (GOLD analysis project Ga0209183, IMG submission 184120) | Hot spring microbial communities from Little Hot Creek, USA to study Microbial Dark Matter (Phase II) - LHC4sed_replicate (SPAdes)... | ecosystem: Environmental > Aquatic > Thermal springs > Hot... | reverse complement strand
GAATAAGTGACGTGAAGACCGTGACCGACAAGAACCCTTCCTGGCTCACCTGCTTATTATAGAATAATATGCTGCCGCTCACAAAAACAGATTTCTGAGGCTGTAAACTCACGTTGTAGGTAGCGCTTACGGCCAGGGGCAGCAACCTCTCTACAGTACTTGAAATAGCCGTCAGCAACCCCGCTCTTGCCTGAGCACCTGTTAACGAGAAGACGGTTACCTTGACACTACCTCTCAGTATGATCAGCTTGTTAGGTGAGGTAGCGTTTTCTGTAAAGCCTGTCGGTATGACCACACCTATCCCCGCATCTGACACAGCCTTATCTAGCGATTCATATACGCGGACCTTGCCCTCCATAGTAGTATTGAGTAACTTAACTAACTCCTCAACTAGTCTCGTTCTCTCTTCTAAAACCAATCCAATGTTTGATTCTATAACCTCCTTCGTGGCTGACTCCACAGCCCTCCCAGTTATGTTGCCTAATAACCCGTAAACACTTATTATTAGTACCAACCCTATTATGAAGCCGGGGTTCTTGATGAAGGCCTTAACCTCTCTCTTAACTAATTGAGCGAGCGTCATTCAACAACACCTCGCGTCGACTTCATTTTTATGAATACTTCCTCTAGGTTTAGAGCATTCAGCGACTTCTTCAGCTGCTCCGGGGTTCCCTCAGCTATTAATCTCCCCTTATAGAGTATGCCTACTCTGTGACTTAAGTATTCTACCTCAAGCATGTTGTGGCTACTGAGTAGTACCGTGATCCCGTACTGCTTATTATAGTGCCTGATTAAGTCTCTCACGTAAAGAGATCTCTCGACGTCAAGACCTGTCGTCGGCTCGTCTAATATCAGTAGCTTAGGCTTGGAAGCTAGGACCGTGCTGACCGCGAGTATTCGCTTCATCCCCTTACTATACGTCCTGACAGGCCTCCTCAGGTAGTTACCTAAATCAGCTATCTTAACGGCTTCCTCCACCGCCTCCTCCAACTCCTTACCGTTAAACCTGAGTGAGAGCATGAACTTCATGAAATCAAGACCTGATAAGTCACGGTAAGCGCCGGCCTCCTCAGGCAGGTAATTAATCATAGACCTAGCACGTAGTGGTTCCCTCACAACATCCACGCCATACACGTATACACTACCGCGTGTAGGTTTAATTAGGGTAGATATGATTCTTAAAGTAGTAGTTTTACCGCTCCCGTTAGGACCAACCAAGGCGTAAATCTCACCACTATCAACGCTGAAAGACAAGCTGTCAACACCTACGGAATCCCTTCCATAAATCTTAACAAGATTCTCCACGAGAACAGCTCGCTCACTTAAACTAATACTCAACATCACGTCCCCACAGTATGTACGCCTAGAAAATAATTAACGTTTTCTAAATTAGTAAGACCTAATTAAAATTTCTGAGTGATTCACGAAATCTCATGCACGTAAGGTTTTTAAGTTAGGGGGGTAACATAGTTAGGGGGGTAATCTTTGAGATACTTCAACCCGGAACCTAAGAAGAGGAAGGAAGATTTGTTTAATATGGAGAATGAGTTACTTACCTTAGATAGTGGTTTAAGACGTGGTAAGCTGGTGGTGGTTTCTGGTCTTAGAAGATATGGGAAGACTTCGTTAATACTTACGTACCTTAATGAGTCAGGACTTGATTACGTCTACCTAGACTGTAGACTCCTGCCTTCAGGCATGATATCACTAAACTCGTTCTTGAGTTTGCTTGAGGGGGAGTTAAGCAAGTATGGTTGGGCTAAGAAGGTCCTGAGTAATGTTGAGGAAGTTAGTGTTGGTGGTTTCGGGGTTAGATTTAGGGTGAGGAACGAGAGATCCCTGCTAAGCGTTCTACAAGCTCTAGAGGGTAGGGTCTTAGTTCTTGACGAGGCGCAAGAACTTAGGAGGTCTGGATACAGGTTTGATTCGTTAATTGCTTACGCCTACGACCACCTCAACCTAAAAATCATTATCTCAGGTTCCATGATTGGTCTATTATACAGATTCTTAAGAATTAACGATCCTGAAGCACCACTATACGGTAGAGCATTCACTGAAGTTAAAATGAGGAGATTGAATGAGGATGAGTCAAGGCAGTTCTTAATTAAGGGTTTCGAGCAGGAAGGGATTGAGGTTAGTGATGAAGTAATTAACGAAGCTATTAAGAGGTTTGACGGCATCATAGGATGGCTCACTTACTTCGGCTTCGCCGTAACTACTAGCAGGGAAGACATAAACACTATTCACGAGAAAGCTTCTAAGCTTGCTTTAAGCGAGTTAGACCACGCTCTTAAGATATACAGCGTTGGTGAGAGAAGGTATAGGGAAGTATTAAAGATAATCGCATCCCTTGGTAAGGCTAGGTGGTCGGAGATAAAAAGAGGTGTGGAGGCAAGACTAGGGAAAATACCTAACAACACACTAGCCACGATAATTAAAAACCTCATGGACTCAGGATTCATAAAGAGAGAAGATGAGGAATACGAGATAACAGACCCGGTACTCCAACAAGGCATCAGAAAATACTATTAGTTCTTACCTCATGGCTGTATATGTGGAGAGCGGGCTCACGAAGCTGGTTGATGGCAGACCGCTGAAAGCTATTTCCCACTACTGGAGAGCGAGGATAGCAAAGTACCAGTCCACGCTGAATAAGTATGGATTGAAAACCTCTAGGAAGCTTAGGTTGATGCACTCTAAGTGGAGGAGGCAGGTTAAGAGCTACATCGACTCGAGGGTTAGACAAGCTATCGAGTGGCTGTACAGTGTTGGGGTATCAATAGTTAAGGTTGGCTACCCAAAGCACATCACACAGGAGAACGGGAACTTCAACAACGTGCACGTGTGGACATATGGATACCTCTTAAGGAGGATCAGCGAGGTAGCGGAGGAGCACGGGATAACCGTAATCTACGTCAACGAAGCCCACACATCATCCAAGTGCCCGATACACGGGCACGGATGCGGAAAGAGGGTCAAGCGGGGACTCTTCAAGTGCACAACACTAAACAAAGTCTTCAACGCAGATCTAGTAGGAGCATACAACATACTCATAACCCCGAGCCCCGCTAGGGGTAGGGGTAATGGGCTGGAGACTCAGCCCGGGATTAAATCCCCACCACGGGGAAATGTAATCCCAAACCACCCCGCCCTAGAAGGAACCCTCGCCCTTTAGGGCGGGGAGGAGGTCAGATAACCACCAAACGAGTAACTCACAGACTCCGTGAGTGCGAGTAGATTAAATAACTTGCTGAAGTAATCCCTAATCAACCACATGACCACACCTACTAAACACCCAAGAAAAATTGCTGAAGCAAAGGTATGTAGATACCCGTGGCGAGGGTAATCGCTCAAATTTAGTAGAATGACTGCTAGAGGTTCTAAATCAATTATGACTGAGGCTATTATCAGAGTAGGCCAGTGGACACGGAATCTAAGCAAATAACCAAGAATTAATGCAGGACCTAGGTGCAACAGCGTGAACGGCATAACTCACCCACTAGGGAACTTCGTTTCTCTTCCAAGTAGCTCTTTCGATTCCTTCTTCTCTGCTCTCATGTGTTTCAGGTGATCGCATAAGTCCTTGAGTAGAGCGTTCTCGTCACGGTACTTCATCACCGGAGCTAATTTCCTATAATCTAAGTATTCAGGCATTCCCTCAATCACGTCTGTGGGCATCCCAGTACCAATTAAGACGTAGGATGGCTTATTCTCAGTATAAGCAGTGATTAGTTCTTGAATACATCCAGCTCCACCGCCGAGAACTACTAAAACATCTGAAGTTCTGACCAAGAATACCGACCTAACCCTGTAGGAAGTCCCTGTCTTAACTACTATAGCTCCTTCAGGGAATTGCACGTCTTCCTGTTCTATGGGTGGTATTATGATGACCTTAAACCCTAACTCAAGAGCTAAGTTAACAACCTCCTTCATCAAACCCCAGTAACCACCAACAACAAAAACCAAGTCGTTAGAGTCGTAACATTCACGCAGCCCTCTAACGATTCTTGAAGCTCTTGAAACTAACTCATCACTAACGCTCCCTGAATGCGCCGCGAAACCAATATATCTAAACCCTCACCACCCCTGAAGAATACTTGAGAATATTCTTTAAATTATTGAGTCTTACCTAACAAGCTAAAACTCCCGGGTTTGGACTCCTTGACCCAGGAAGACTTAACCCACTTGAAGACTTAACTCACTTAAGGTTTTCTTAAGCCCGTCCTTAAGAGGAGTTGGCAAGACCTTAATGAATTTCCTCAACTTACTCACTTCCGCAGCACTGTGCTTTATATCCCCAGGTCTCGGAGACACGTGTATTATCGGCAACTCCTTACCAACTAGTTTTATGATAGTTTTAGCAAGATCCTTAATTGTTACCGGCTCTCCTGAACCGACATTATATACCTCATTATCGAACATGTCTTCCTCAATAAGGAACTCAATAACTCTGGCGACGTCGTCGACGTATATGAAATCCCTCGTCTGTTCGCCGTCCCCGTAGATGATTAGCGGCTCACCATCCAAGGCTCTCTTAAGAAAACTCGTTATGACTCCAGCATATGAGGGGTTTTGGCCGGGCCCGTAAACATTGAAGAGCCTTAAGATCACGTGCTTCAAGCCGTAAACAACCGTGAAATTCCTTAGTATCTCCTCCCCCTGAAGCTTGCTTAACCCGTAAGGTGATCGAGGTCTTGTCGGGTGTTCCTCACTTATAGGTAGCTTCACAGGATCGCCGTAGACAGCTGCTGAACTCAGGTAAATCAGCTTAAGACCTCTCTTAGCACACTCATAACCAACCCTAGCGGTCCCTAAAACATTATTCTCGAAATACTTGAGAGGATCTCTAACAGACTCTTCAACGCTTACATACGCTGCGGTATGGATCACCACGTCAAAACCGTCGTAATCAGTAAAGAACCTCACGTCAGCTTTAATGATAGGAACCCTAAGTCCCTCGAGCCTAGCTAAAGCGTAACTACTCGATCTCTCCATAGAATCAACCACCACAACATCATACCCTCTCTTAATCAAGTAAAGAACTAAATTATGACCAATAAACCCCGCACCACCAGTAATTAAGACCCTCACCCGAACACCCACCCAAATAGGATCGGAGTTTATTAAAAATAATCGATATTGTTACAATCTGAAGGCCTCGCCCTTCAGGGCGGGGAGGAGGTCAGCGCCCTTAAATAGAGTTAGCTCTCTACTTGAGAGCTTAGATAATCTTAGTAAATCGACGCTAGATGAGTGGATTAGAATATGTGTTAAACGTCTATTTTTAACTCACTTCAAGTATAGTGTTTTGGTGGTGTTTGTGTGATGATTGCTGAGGATTATGCATTACTGGGTAATGGTTTCAGGGTGTTCTATAGGTGTTGGCTTCCTGAAAGAGACTTCAAGACCTTAATTATAGGTTCCCATGGCTTTACTGCAAATAGCGGTATTTACTTTAACGTAGGTCTTGAGTTCGCGTCGCTGGGTTATGGTTTCTGCATGCATGATCAGAGAGGTCATGGAAGAACTCCATCCGACATGGATAGAGGGTATGTTAACTCATTCAATGAGTTCTTAGAAGACTTAGAGGCTTTCACCTTGTTCGCTAGAGGGAGATACGGTGGTGAGAAGGTAGTGCTACTTGGTCACAGCATGGGCGGGTTAATAGTACTGCTTTACGCTGGGAAGATTGGCAGGATCGGTGACGCTGTGGTTAGCTGCTCGCCCGCAGTTAAGATACCTATTAAGAAGATTTACAGATTTTTACTAGCTATTTTATCAGCCATAACTCCTAGAAAGAAGATAAGAGTCTCTTCAAGTTCAGGAACCTCAGAAGAGATAGATAAGAATATTATCAAAGACTCCGATCTAGCACTTAAGGAGGTCTCCGCGAGACTGCTCCACGAACTCTTTAAAGCTCAAGAAGAGTTCTGGAGGTACGTCGACAAGATAAGGACGCCAGTGCTGCTAGTACACGGAAAGAAAGACAACCTAATACCTGTGGAGGCCAGTGTGAGAACCTACGAGTCGCTGAGAACGGAGATCAAGGAACTCAAGACCTACGAGAACGTAGGCCATAACATATTTCACGAACCGGGATGGAGGGGGATAATAAAAGACATCACTAAATGGGTCGAGAATTTGTGAGGACCCCAACCTATCTAATTCCTTAGAAGCAACAGCTTCAAGTAACTCGCCTAGCTCCTATTTCTTCCGCGCTTAGGCTAGGTTGAAGTGACTAAACTCCCGTGATTTTAGATTCTAGGGTCTCTTTCAAATGCTTTAGTGTTTAGCTCTTCTTTATGGTTCGCTATCCACTCAGCTAGTTCGTTCACGCTTACTACATATTCTGTCTCTATCCTTAAGTCGTTGTTATGTTCGTGTCTTACGAGGATTCTTACATCAGCTTCTTGGAATGCCGGTACGTCGCTGTAGCTGTCTCCGAAGTATATCACCTTATCAACCCTTAATAATGTCTTAAGTATTCTGATTGCTTCGTCCTTGCTTCTCCTAGCTACATGTATATCCATGAACTCAGCGTAGTCCCCCCATCTCATCACATCATATACTACTAGTCCCTTACTCCTGGCTTTCTCTATCACGTGCTCTAGCTCTCTAGGTCTTCCGGAATTGAGTGACCAGTAAATACTGATCCCTACGGAGACCCCCTGTAAAGTTTTCCCTACTATCATCCCAACCTTCCCAGAGAATTTCCTAGCGATCTCTGTGGCTAATTCCTCGATGTACTTAGGCTTCGTTCCTAAGTAAGCTTCCTCATCAACCACTACGTAGCCCCCTGCAATTATCTCAAGCCCGTAAATACACGCGTAACCGCTTAACCCAGGTATCCTATCAAGCAAGTACTTACACTCCCTCCCGCTAACGACTGCGACGACATGTTCCGAGCTTAAGCTTCTGATAACGCTTACTAACTTTAGGTCAGGACTCCCACCACTAGGGGTGGAAGTTATCGGCGCTAAAACCCCGTCATAATCAAAGAAGAAACCTATCGCCTTGGACATTCCGTAACCACCTCAAACAATCGATCTTCAAGCATTCCTTAATCAACAACGCGTTGAGCATTGACGAGCATCACCTACTGACGATTAAGTAGTTAAGGAGTTAAAAGTTTTGTCACAGGTGATTAACTACACATAAGTTAAAAACCCGTTTTGCGGAATCATTAAACTGGTGATTGTCTTTTGAGTTTAGGTCCTAGCAGAGGTGTAACCCCCGTGCACTTGAGGGTCCGTGAGGGCAAGGTAGCTGAGAGGGTTTTAATGGCTGGTGATCCTGCAAGAGTTAAGTATCTGTCCGAGCTACTTGATGACGTAAGACTTATTAACGAGAACAGGAGCTTCCTAACCTACACGGGTTACTACAAGAATTTCCCAGTGACTATAGCAACACACGGTGTTGGGATGCCTTCTGCCCTCATAGTGTTAGAAGAACTCATAGCTTATGGGGGTAAGTACTTCGTTAGGTTAGGTACTGCGGGCTCCTTAATCAGTAATTTAAGAATTGGTGACGTAGTCTTAGCTACTGGAGCCGCACACTACCCTGGGGGTCTCTTCAAGCAATACTACGGTGAGGACGTGTGCGGTCTCTCAGTCCCTGACTTCACGCTAACCAGGAAGATAGTTGAGGTAGCTGAGGAAAGAGGACTTAAGTACTTCCTAGGACCTGTTTTTAGCAGTGACGCTTTCTACGCTGAAGACCCTGAATTCGCTAAGAAGTGGTCTTCAAGAGGCTTAATCGCTGTTGAGATGGAGTGTGCGGGATTGTTCGCGATCTCACTAATGCGTGGGGTTAAGACAGCGTGTGTCCTCGTAGTAAGTAATTCTCTCGTCGAAGACTTGGGTCACGCATCAGCAGAGAATCTAAGGGGGAAGGCTACTGAGGTAGCTAAGGTAGTCTTAGAAGCACTCACTAGGGTTTGAGGAGAGCACCTACTTATATAATGGGTTGACGTAGTATTTATTAGGTTAAACGAAAGTATGAATGAACTCCATGAGTTAATCGAAAGTGAGATTAAGAGACCCTCAGTATTTATTGATGAGACCGTCTTATATCCTGAATTCATACCTCCAGTAATTAGGTACAGAGATAAGCAATTGAGACAATTAGTGGAGTTGTTTAAGCCTGTCATACTCAAGCCCGGGTCGAGCAGTGTTAAAGTATTGCTAGCAGGACCTGTAGGAACCGGGAAAACCCTTACTTCAATAGTATTTGGGAGAGAGATTTCTAGGGTTGCTGAGAGTAGAGGTATTAAATTGAGGTATGTCCACGTAAATTGTTCTAGGTCTAAGAACTTAGTAGGTATTATCAGAGAAGCTAAGGATTCTCTAGGTCTTCACATACCTGATAGAGGGCTTTCATCTAGTGAGTCACTATTAGCTTTCCTTAAGTTACTTAGTAGAGACAACACGTACTTAATACTGGCCCTAGATGAGTTCGAGTATTTCCTTAACACCGCACCACCTGAAGACAAGCACGCGATAGTGAGAATGTATGATATCACGCGAGAAGACGTGAAGAGAGTCAACATGATATTCATTGCTAGGGGATCGCCGGCTAACGTGTGGTCGAAGGTTGATAGCGTGACCGGGAGTTACTTAATGAAGAATCTCGTGTCTTTCGAACCTTACAGAGCTTCAGAATTGTACACGATACTGAAGGACAGGGTTGACGCGGCTTTTCATCAGGGAGTAGTAGGGGACGAAGTAATAGACTACATATCCAGGATGAGCGGCTACGATACTGGTGGGGACGGGAACGCTAGAAAAGCTCTCGCAGTACTACACGCTGCGGGTAAGCTAGCTGATAAAGAACTTGCGGAAGGTAAAGCAACTCGAGTAACAATAGATCACGTGAGGCAGGTCATAGCTCAAGAATACCCGGCAATAGTTGACCTACTGGATAGCCTACATTACCTGAGCCTCCACGAAATACTGGTTCTTGAGGCGGTCTTACGCACCCTGAAAGACACGGGATTAGATTATGTTCCTATGAGCACCGTTGAAGCAACCTACAATAAAATATGTGAGGAACTGGGTGAGGAACCTAGAAAACACACACAACTCTACGCGTACTTAATGGACTTAAAACAGAGAGGGATAATACTGACTAAGACTTCATTGAAGGGTAAGAGAGGCAGAAGTACCTACGTAGGCTTCGGGGCAGCCCCCCTAGAAACCGTGTTACAGAAGCTAGACACAATGATAAAGCAGTTGAGGGTTAGATAGTGTGTGCTCAGCTAGACGAACTACTCTCCAGTAAGGCTAGAGTTAAGGTACTTAAAGTTATCTTAGAGAGGGGTGAGGTAAACATTAACCAAATAATTAAGGAGACGAGACTCAACTACAAGACAGTACACAAACACGTCAATTACTTAGTTAACGCAGGCCTCGTCGAGGAAGTTAGGGTAGGTAGGTTAAGACTGTTAAGACCTAACTGGCTCAACCCGAAGACTAGAAAACTCGAAGAATTCTTCAGTATCTTCTAAGACCTTGTTTTCTTGACGAATGAATCTAGCCCGCTCTTAGCCTGCTGTGTTTTCCCAGATCTCTCATCCTTCTTCCCGGTTTTTTGAACGTCTTCCTTCCTCGTCTCCGATTTCCTCGCTTCAGTTCTTATAGTTTTCCTTAACTCCTTAACCCTAGCAATTATCTTATCGCTCTTGTCTTGCGAGAGGTATTTAATCATAGGCTCCGTTAAGTTGAGTGAGATGGCTATTCTAGCTGCTTCCTCAACGTTATTCTCGAAAATTACCTTGATATATGGCAACACATCTTTCAATACCTTAGCTTTAGAAGCGTGTATGCGCGCACCTATTATGCTCGCTATGCTATCTCTTAAAGCTCTAGCTTCCTTAGTTTGAGACATTAACCTTATCTTCTCTGGGAATTGATACTTGACCCACCTAAACTTAGACTTAGGGTCGTTTTTAGGGGCTAGAGCAACACCCGCAGTCATTAACTCCATCACGTAAGTCAGTAAATCCCAGGAACCAGACCTGACTATGCGCCCTCTGTATACGTCAGCTTTAGCTAAGGCCTCGTAAGCTCTCCACAAATCCTCAGGATCTGATATCTGTCTAGGGAGGTTCTCGTTTATCCACTCCATCAGCGTATCCGGGTCCAGATCTGTTTGAGTAGCGTTAAGCTTAGCTTGCCAGACATACTTAGACCAGAAAATCTTACGCACGACCTCAAACGGTTCCAGGATCCTATCCCTAGCTCTGAGAAGTTGCTTAGCGATCTCTTCAGTAACCTTACCACCCCCCTCAGCAACAGCTTCCAGGTCATTAATAGCTGATCTCAGATCCCCTTCAGACTTCTCCGCGATGAAGTCTAGTGCTTTCTCGTCGCACACAAGCTTCTCGGCAGCACATATTCTCCGCAGAACCTCCAACACATTACTCTTGCTAAGCCTCTTAAACTCAATCATTACTGAGAGGTCTCTGAGAGGTCTGAATGCAAGGTCCCAAGGATTATTAGCTGTCATAATCACCGGGTTCTTAGTAGTCTCAATTAATTCCATGATAGCTTCTATAGCACCCGCGTCAGCGCCTCCAGCTAGTGCTAAGCCATCGATCTCGTCAAGCAATATGATCCTCCTACTAGCGAAGAGACCTCTCTGAACACTAGCCAGCTTAGCTATCCTCTCAATATCTTGTTCTCTCCTGTAATCGCTGGCGTTCATCTCGACTAGCTGGAACCCATACTCCCTACATAGAGCCTCAACAATCGATGTTTTGCCAGAGCCTGGCGGACCGTAAAACAGAGCGGCCTTCTTCTCGGGCCTGCCTGAGAGCCACCCCTTAATCCAAGCCTTAATTTTCTCGACTGCCTCATCCTGATTAACGAACTCGCTCAGCTTCCTGGGCCTGTACTTTATTACCCAAGGAACCTTACCTACCGACACGTTTAGGAGCTACCCCCACCACCTTCTTCCCTATAACGGCTAGCCTAGCTAGGAGAGCGTCAAGCTGTATCTCCTCGTCAGCACCCTCAACAAGCCTGAACTGAATCTCCCCTACGTAGTCCGCGAGCTCTACCTTGACATCCTCAGGTAAATCAATATCGGACGACGTTATCTCCTTATGTATCTGCTTTATTATGTCAATCCCTGAAAGCCCGTAAGTAATCATCAGCGACCTCAGAATATTCCTAGCCTTAATGAAGTCACCGCTTAACGCAGTCTTAATCATTTCCTTGATTTCCTTGGGGTGCGCCAAACCAACGACCTTATAGACGTTGGAAACACTTACCTCACCTAAGGCGGCGGCAGTCTGAAGTATGTTTATAGCTTTCCTCATATCACCCTCGCTTAAGTCGTATATGGTGTTAAGCGCGTCTTGGTTACACTTAACACCCTCCTTACCGCAAATCCATGAAAGCCTCCCCACAACATCCTCCCTACTTAAAGGCACGAACCTGAAGACAGCACATCTAGATTGAATGGGCTCTATTATCTTGCTCGGATAATTAGCTATCAAAATAAACCTGGTGGCGGCCACGTACATCTCCATAAGTCTCCTAAGAGCTTGTTGAGCGTCGGCAGTCATATTATCTGACTCGTCTAGAAGTATGAGCTTAAAGGGCACGTTACCCGGCGTCTTAGTCCTAGCAAACTCCTTAACCTTAGTTCTTATTACGTCAATACCTCTCTCGTCGGAAGCGTTTAGCTCCAGTAAATAAAGCCTGTAATCACTCCCGTAGAGGTCGTGAGCGAATGCGTGAGCCACAGTGGTCTTCCCGGTGCCCGGAGGGCCTGCGAAGAGCAAGTGAGGTGTGTTCTTCTCCTTAATGAATTGCTTTAACCTGATCACGACCTCCTCCTGATTCACGACCTCGTCTAATGTCTTAGGCCTGTATTTTTCAGTCCACAGTAACTCTGCCAAAACTTTGCTTGCTTCCTCCTCACTCAAATCAAGCACCCAATAAATAACTACGGGCGCAGAATTTATAACATTTCAATCACCAAGAACTCCTGCAAGTAATGCTTAAGAACCCCATATCAACCCACTACTTTCTTGAGACACCGAATCTCTCAATCACTGAAGCGTGGAGAACCCTACCCTCAACCTTCTTAACCACTACCTTCACTTTCTCCCCTAAGACCGCTCTAGGGATCACGACCTTAAAGTCATTGTAGTACCCGACACCCCTACCCTCCTCATCTACCTCAATTATCTTAACTGTTAGCTCATCACCTACTTGCGGTGTTTTAGACTTGACGTTCTTGTCGTAGTATATGCTGAACCGCTGAACGTTAACTGAGTATGGGTCAGAATAATTCCTGTATTTAGTCATTCATTCCACCATCCTACTTAGACACGCGAACATGTATTTTACACACAATATATCTAGTGTGTTAAGGCTTATAAATAGAAACCGAAATAGAGGAGTGTGAGTCACGCTTATGAGGCCGCCCGTCTAGCTATTTGAAGAATCGTGTACCTCTTAACTATTAGTTTTAGTGAGTCAAATAAACACTTAAGCAATTTCGTCGTCAGCGGGTCACCGCCTTGAGTCACCCTAACCTTAAGCTTCCTGTAGACAGCTCTACAGAGCAATCTGCCGTTAGAGTCAAGTATCAGCACCTCACCACTTACCCTTTTCTTGAGATTGAGCGTGAAGGAAGCCTGAATAATGAAAGAATCTTCCGGAACTAACACTTTATGAACCTCTGCTGAACCGACAGAATACGTTGGTCTTGCGCTAATCCTGTCCACTACCTCATAACTCACTCTCTCGCAGTCCTTGTTGAGGACTAGGTATAGCGTTGTTCTCTTATGTAGGTTACTCTTGCTCCTCGACCTCTCCACCCTCAACTCCAGGAGCTTCCTCAACCTCTTCAGCCTCTAAAACCTTAAATTCCTTAACACCCTTAAGAACTACCATTAAACCCTCCGTGAAGCTGTACGGGGTGATCCTGACCTCCTCAACATTACTAAAATCTAGGGTGATTCTACGTTTACCTGAAAACTCCCTAAAGTTAATCAGCCTACCTAGTGAGTCATAGAAAGAAACCTTGACGCAGTCTTTTTCGTAGTGAACTATCACAGATTCCAGACCACTCACCTATAAGAGTAGTGTGTAATCCTTAATTAACGTGTGTTTTGACTGGTAAGGCTTCACACACTTAGAGTAGCTTAAGGGTCCCTGTTATCTTATCTACTAGGTCTTCGGGGGCGGGACCTATACCTACGGCGGTGATAGTGCCTTCCGGGAGTTCCGTTAATCCCGCGTCAGATATGAGAGATGCTGGAAGACCGGATCTCACAGCTTCTTCGTAGAAGCTCATTAACTCTCTTAAGCTACTCACCTTAAGAACAACCTTCTTCTGCCCCTCCCTAAGCCACTCCTCAACCCACTCCCTCCTATACTTCAACGCCTCCATGAGCGCGGACACTGAAGCATGCGCTACCTGAACCGCTAGCTTACCCTTACTCATCTCTATATCCGTCCGGACTAGTATTACCTGCTTATGCTTGAAGGACACTAAAGACCCCCACTCACTTGAGTCAACTTCTCAATGATTTTATTCAACGCCTCAAAACTCTTACTCTCAACACAACTAACCAAGACATTCATGTTGGTTGCTTCAACCCTCTTAGCCAGATTCCTACATTCAGTTATGAACGTCCTCTTATCAACCTCTAGCAAATAATACTGCGAGCCTGGAACCCTTTTAATAGTCAAGTCTCGGTGAATACCCGCAGAAATAAGTAACTTACTGACAGCCTGATACTCAGCAGAAGTAAAAATACTGAAGCCGTAATTCCTCAAATGACTCACTATCCTATCCCTGAGATCAGCAAGCGTGGACGACCCCATAGCTTAACCTCATTCTTTAATAGAGATGGAGCTAAAAATTCTTACAGTGTTTTATCTGACCTCCTCCCCGCACTAACGGGAACCCTCACCCTTCAGAACGGGAAGGTTTGGGATCACATCTCCCTGTTTCCGGGGATTCAATCCCGGGCCGGGCCTCCGGCCCGTTACCCCTACTCCTCACGAGCTCGAGGCAACGAAACTCTTCATATTCTTTCATGGGTTTAAGAAAGTTTTCCTCAGGTATTTTAAAGTCTTGAAGTTCCTTCATCCTTTAATAGGTTGTCCTCATATAGGAGGGCCTAGTAACTCACGTAAGAAGACTGTAGCGTAGGTTGATGGTTTTAATATGAACTTAAGTAATGCTTTGTTATCGGTTTCTTCATGCGTGTAGTTGCGTAGGGTGAAAACCACCTCACGGTTATTCCTGCTTAAGTGTTTTAAGTAGTTACTCCCAGGGTTGATTGACTTAAGCTCTTCCTCCACTGCTTTGATGGTCTCGCGAGAGCATTCGTCAACTAAGTTAAGGTTGGGTCTAGGTAACGGCATGACCTCACACTTAAGTGCTAAGACGTCAACACCCCCTAATTGAGTGGCGAGCTTACTTAGAGCTAGGTTGAATAAGTACGATTGGTATGCCTCAACATACATCCTAATAAGCCACTTATCGATTAAGTTCAGAACTTCTGAGACGCTCATACCTCTCAACAATCCCTTAATCAAGGACCTCTCTACATCGAAGTTTCTTGGGAAAAGTCTTAAAGCCTCTCTCAAGTCCCCCTCCTCATAAGACTTCCTAGCCTCAATAACTCTTTGAGTTTCCGTAGGGTATGGATTTCCGAGAATAAGATCTAGCGCTTTCTCCACGTTATTTTCGAGAAGTGCTTTGCCGATAAGATGTGTTACGGGTCTCCTAACACCAAATCTTTGATACCCGTAATAATTTAAGAAGGTAATCCTGTCTTGTGAGTTCTTTAACTCCCGAAGTATTTTAAAGTCATCCTCACTTAAGTCTTCAAGTAAGACCTCAAAGTAATTTCCTTCTAAATCTCCCCTCCTCAACATGGAATCAGCTACTCCGTGAAAGAATAGGGTTACCTTACCATCGAGAAACTCATAACACTTCTTGAGTTTCTTACCGGGAGAGCACTTAACGGTGATGAACTGACACGTAAAGCCTTCAGCGTCTTTAATACCTGCGTAAGAAGTTTTAACACCTAAAACTCTTGAAATAGTCTTTAATGCTTCAGACATTGAAACGTCTTCTTTACACATGACATACTTAATAATCTCGAACCCGCTGCAAGCAAGGTCCTCGCAAACCACGCCTACGGGCATTGCTTGAAGGCCGTCTACACCAACCTCATAAACCTTAAAGGATTGACTACTCTTCAAGAACTTAACTCTCTCACTAAGTCTCAGCTCAGGCCTGCTATAGACAAGCATGCCGACCAGCACATCCAGATAATTGTTAGATACTGAAATAACCATATCAAACTACCTTTATGATCAGGGCCTACTCCACACACAGCGTTAAATCTGGTTGCGGAGACGCGGAAGTCTCGAATTCTTCGGGGTTCAAGTTAAAACTCATTCCGGTTCTACTATCACGGCTGTCCCGTAAGCGACCATCTCCGCTGCACCGCTCATTATCGAGGAAGTAGCGAACCTAACTCCCAGAACTGCGTTAGCTCCTAAAGCCTTAGCTTTCTCAATCATCCTAGACAGTGCTTCATTCCTTGATTTAGCTAAGAGTTCAGTGTACTCAACTATCTCTCCCCCAGCTAAATTCCTGAAAGCAGCGACTATATCCCTGCCAATATTTCTCGCTCTAACGGTGCTACCACTAACTATTCCGAGGACTTTCTTAACCTTGTAGCCTGGAAGGAACTCTAGGGTAGTGACTAAGACCTCCTCACTGCTCACCTCACTCACCTAATAGTGAGTTCTACCGTGCTTAATAAATGATGTGATGAGCACAGGTATTAGCTTATCATAATCAAGTAACCTAACCTCACTCAACCCTAACTTAGTGAAGGACTTAACTAACTTATAATACCCTCCAATACTTAAAATAATTTCGTGAATGCGATGTTGCGTCTTTAGAAGACTAGCTAATCTCTCATACTTGCTTAGCATTAAGTCTTGTTTTAGTGATCCCTTACGTAAGGCGTCTCTTAAGGCCTCTGCCTCCTTAGCCAAGGAATAGATACCACCTCTGCTCAAAGGCTTGATTAACGATGCTGCATCACCTACTACCAGATAATTCCTGCCGATAACATTCTCGCAAGGCTCGTCCATAGGTATTATGCCACCGAAAAATTCCTTGAACACGTAATTTGATGTGGTGCTGAAGACTTTCTTAGCTAAATACTTAAGTAGTAGAGCGGCTTTCTTGGATGTCGTTACTAACCCTAGAATTACGTGCTTCTCATCTAATGGGATAACCCACCCAAACCCGTCAGGCTCGAGAAAAGAACTCACAATAACCTCAACATTTTCAGGACTCTTGCTAATCTTTAAGACAGCTTGAGGTCCCAGCACGTATTTTCTCACACGACATAAATCAAGTGATTTAGTGAGTCTCCTGCTAGCACCCTCACTAATAACCACTAAGTCGTAGTGGCGCGTCCCCCTACTAGACCTAAGGAGGTTTCTACCTAGGTCTATGTTGGTGACCACGGTCCTCGTGCTTACCTTCCCTCCCAAGCTAGTGACTACCTCACACAAGCTTTTCTCAATCCCTACCCTATCAACTAAATACACAGGTTTCCTGAAACCGAGTCTCAGAGCTTCACGTACCCCCACATCCTCAACCACCTTAACGACATACTCAGAGAATCTGTTTGTTATATGCTCCTTAACGAGCCCGCCAAGAAAACCCACGACGTAATCGCTGACGAGACCGCTGCAATGTCTTGGCAAACCAATAACGTCATGCTCCTCAAACAACTCTACATCAAAGCCTCTCCCAATCATAACGTAGGAAGTTAACAGACCACCGAGACCCGCACCAACAACTAAGACCTTCCTCAAATCCATGTCGCGCACCATTAATTACCTATCCGATCCTACTTTACTCACACAAGATAATTATTGCTTATTTTTTACTTACATCATTAAGTTGCCCACTTATAAAGAATCACGCAGTGAATTTGAGTATGTTAAACCAGGTCTTACTATACAAACTACCCTCACGTGATTAGTGAGGATCTCGTGTGAGATCCGTTGACTGCGAGCGGGGATGAACGTTGATGATATCTATGTTAGGGACCTGTCTATTACGTCAAACAGGTATCTTCTTGCTTTCAGAGCTTTCGCTATGTGTTCGAACGCTTTAAGAGGGTTTGTGTGCTTACCGCACGAGTAGACGTCTACTGTCGCAAAAGAGTATTCAGGCCATGTATGGATAGATATGTGTGACTCTAGTATTATAGCTACTACGCTGACTCCAGGCCCCATATACCACGCTCTGACGTCTAGGAGCGTCATGTTACCTAGTCGAGCAGCCTCAACAACGGTTTTCTTAAGAAATTCCGGGTCTGAGAGGAGTTCTGGATCACACTCATAAAGATTGCCGTAGACATGCTTACCGTAAACCCTGGCTTCAACATTTTTTCCACCCGTACGCATCACTAACTCGAGCTCCACCCCCCGCACCTCCATATAACATTCTAACGAATGTCTTATAAATTTTACCCCCCATAATCCTCCCCCTAATGTATTAATATAAACATTACATTAAGTGCTTAAATGCTTATTGAGTTTTTATAATAAGATTTTTTAATAATTTTATTCTGTGTAGCTTCTGATGAAGTGAGTATATAAAAACCTATTATTGAATGGTTTGTCGGTGGTTGGGACGCTAATATCGGGTTATGAAATACTTAGGTATGTGAGGGAGGTGTTGGACGTCGATATTCAGTTACAGCCAGCAGGCATTGATTTGAGGGTATCTCAGATATTTAGGTTCAGGAGTGCCGGGGTGTTAGGTTTTAATGAGAGGAGATTGCCTGAGTTTGAGGAAGTATTTCCTGAGAACGGGTATTGGGATCTGAATCCAGGAGTCTATAAAATAAGGTTTGCTGAGGTTGTTGAGTTGCCTCAAGACGTCTTAGCGTTATGTTTCCCTCGCTCATCATTGCTTAGGTCTGGTGTCTTAGTTTCCTGCACTGTATGGGATCCGGGGTATGTAGGTCGTGGCGAGGCTTTAATGCACGTAGTGAATCCTCACGGCGTTAAATTAGGGGTGGGTTCCAGGGTAGTTCAGCTAGTTTTCTTCAAACTTAATAAAGCGGTGGAGAAAGCGTATGAAGGATTCTACAAGGGTGAGAATCTTTGAGTCTGGAAGTAATTAACTACTCGTTCAAGAGGGTGAGCCTACGTGAGCACTCAATAGGATTAATCATCCCCTACCTGAGAGGGGCGGTGAACACGTTTCCTAGGGACGACTTCACGAACCCTGAGTACTACCCACCTAAGAACACAGATCGTGAGAACGCATTAAGGTACTTTATATTTATGGTGGCTATAGATCACAGAACCGGTAGGCATAAACCCTACGAAGCTTACATGAATTCAAGACTCTACCACGGCGCTGACCTACTCTACAAGCTAGGGTCGAGAAAATTCTCGGAAGACCCGAGCTTTTTCTCCCCCAACAGGATGGCTGAGATCAGCGCTGATGAGGTTAGGGAATGGTTAAGTGTTGGGGGAGTTAACGAAGTGACCGTTTGGGATCCTGAAGTACGTACAGAACTCTTAAGAGATTTGGGTAGGGGATTGATTAAGTGGTTTGAGGGATCCGTTACCAAACTCGTCGATAGATCAGGCGGTTACTTAAGGAGCCATCCTCAAGGACTTGTCCAGTTAATGAAGAGATTCAAGGCTTACTCAGACCCCGTGGAGAAGAAGACCTATTTATTCGTTAAGTTCGTGGAGAGAAGGGGGCTGATGAATGTAGTTGATGAGTGGAACAAGGAAGTCCCAGTAGATAACCACTTAACTAGGATCGCTCTCAGACTAGGTCTCGTGAGCCTTGAAGAAGACCTCATCAAGAAAATCAAGGGGAGAGAAGCGTTCACGTGGTCTGAAGACGTGATGCTCAGGCTAGCGGTGAGGTCGGCTTATAAAGTATTGTCTAGGACAGCCTACTTAGACCCGTTTATCCTAGACGATTTCTTATGGTATTTTGGTAGGAGGGTGTGCACTAGGGAGAAGCCGGCTTGCGTTGTTAGGGGGGAATGCCCCCTCCTCAAGGTCTGCCCGAGTAAGGAGAGCCCTGAAGAAATAGTAGAGCACTACTACGTAGACACGTACTATTACTGAGGTGTTCGTTTGTGGGTGAGTGGGGGGATGTGAGAAAGTTGATCAAATCACTTAACGAGGATCAGCGCAAGACCCTCAAATACTTTTGTGTTAATAGGTCTGTGGGCGAGCTACTAGCTTTGAAAGAGCTTCAAGCACTGCATAAGGTTAAAGAACCCGGCAAAGCCATAGCAAAGCTTGTTGAGCTAGGGGTATTAATAAGGGGACAAGGATGTTATAGTATATCTAAGTCTTTCCTCAACGCTCTTAAGGAGGCTGGAGTGAGAATTGAGGAGCTTTAAGGATAAGCTTAAAGCATACTTAGAACTCTTGAGAATACATAACGTAATAACAGCGTTACTGACCACGTTGATAGGTTGGTTAACCGTGAGAGTTGAGATAAGCACGCTCCCAAGCACCTCCTTAATAGTCCCGCTACTTGCCGTAGGCTTGGTATCAAGTGCTGGCTACGTAATCAACGATTACTTCGACGTGGAAGTAGATAAGGTGAACAAGCCTTACAGGCCGATACCCTCAGGCAGGGTCTCGCCTAAGGAAGCTCTATACCTGACCCTCGCATTAATAGTGGTCGGCGTCGCGCCCTCCATAACCGTGGGTATCTTCACCGCGACATTCGTTATAGTTAACACGTTGCTGGTTATCTTATACTCTTACAGAATTAAGGAGTTAGGCTTTATAGGGAACGTCGTTGTGTCCCTTGAAGGCGCTTTCACCATAATATTAGGTGCTCTCACCTCATCGGAACTAATCAAAGACTTAAGCTACGTCAGGTTCTCGGCAATTCCCGCAATCTACGCTTTCACCTTACTCCTAGCTAGGGAGATAATCAAGACCATAGAGGATATGAGAGCTGACGAAGTAAGAAACGTGAAGTCTCTGCCACGCGTTATAGGGGTTTCTAAATCCTCTATCGTCGCTTTCTTGCTTCAGATATTCATAGTGTGTATTTCGCTCGTTCCGTTTTTAGTAGGGTACGGCTACTTATACCTAGCATTAGCTCTAATAACTGATGTCCTACTAATCTACTCAGCAATCAACACACTCAAGCTTAAGAGAATCAACAACCCGGAGTTAATGGCTTCTAGATTAAGGAGTGTTCTCAAGCTAGCTATATTCACGGGAACAACAGCTTTCGCTGCAGACCTCCTCTACAGACTTGCGCTCACTTCCTAAGTCTTGAGTTTAACAGTCTTGACATTTTGACCCCAAGTATCAGCGTACACTAACCTCACGTAAACCTCCTTACCCCTCAGGTCCTCAGGAGAAGTTAGCCTTAATTCCGCTGTCTCCCCAGGTCCTAAATCCCTTAACTCATTCCTAGATAGCGTTCTACCTTCACACAAAGCTATTATCAAAGCTTTATCAAGCCTTAACACCCCCTCATTTCTCACCGAGACCAGAATCTCCTTGCTGTCGGTCAAGAAAGCGTCGAAAGAGGCTTGAGGTGATGGCGTGAGTGGTCTGTAAACAAGTAAGTCACTCAAGATCAGCGGTTTAGGAACGTCGCTTCTCCTCAACGTTATAGAACACCTACACTCTTGAGATGCTTTAAGCTTCTTTAAGGAAATCTCGGAAACACCGATTAACTGAGTAATTGGTGATTCATTACCGCAGGTTAAGAGTACCTCAGAAGTTCTTGAAGGAAACTCGGCAACTATCTCAACACCTAATTCATGCCCCACACACGGGTGCGTGATGACGTATTCCTCACCTTTCTTGAGGATCAGCACCCCTGAGTAGTAATCCACTAACACCTCAGTATCGTGAGACTCCGCAACACCAACCAAGCTAACGGAAAGTACCTCAATCGCTTTAGAGGTCTCCGTAGAAAGCTTAAGTAAATACTTTCCCGGCTCCTTAATAATCTGCGAGACGTCAAAGATTTGAAGAGCGTACATTACTTTCTCTAAACCCACTAATACTTGAGGCTTGAATTCCCTAGTAATATTAACTGAGTTAACCGAGACTCTCCACGGGAAGGACTTAGGCTTTAAGTCTTCACCCCTAAGTAAGATAGAGATGTAAGACATGCTTAGCTTACTATCAACTGAAACACTCAACTGAATACTCCTCGGATTACCGTAACCTCCAATAATGCCTGGCATCAAGTGAGTCACTCTGTAAGGCAAACCCCTATACGCGCCTGAAACACACTTTATTAACTCTCCTAGAGCCAACGACTACACCCTAAATATCATATATACTATGCGGGACGCATAAAAACTTAATACTTCAACCACCTTCGAATACTACCATACTTAAGAATCCTTCACTAGGTATCGTCAACCTTTTTAGGAGCTAACTTCTTGAGAGCTCTTAGAGCGGCTAGCCTCTCCCTCCCCTCAAGCCTTGCTTCATTCACTAACCTGATGAGTTCCTTAATAACAGTCTCAGCTACCCCTCTCTTGACAGGGTACGGCACTCCGTCCTTACCCCCTATAGCGTAAGCATATTTAAATGGTGAGAAACTATGTGTTACTACATCTCTCAAAGACGGGGGCTCTCTGTAAATCAACTCTGAGATGAGTGATAAGGCTCTGACCACCTCAGCACCTAAGCCCTCAACCAAGAGTAGTTCCTGCATATTTTTAGGTCTTAACTCATACGCCTTACCTAATTTCTCTAAAATTCTTGAGTCTATGGCTACTGGTCTGTAGTAGGGTATATTACTTTGTATCGGTCTAGGGGGTTTAAGACCCGTAAGCGTTTTAAGTCCTTTAAGATACGTGTTAACCACCTTGAGCTCGTTTACTATCTTCCTAGGATTCTCACTAACCAAATCTACCAAGACTTTCCTAGACCCTATTGACTCGTTAGTGGTTAGGTTCAGCGGCATCGTGGTGATGTCTGATGCGACCCCCGCGTGAGACTCTAGTGTCGGGTCCCTAGACATAAACCAAGCTAAGTGATATCTCCTAGCGATCTTCAGGTTTGTGTTCATCCCCTGCTGTATCACAACCCAATTACCCTTCTTATCGAAGAGTAGTGAGTGATGATATAGGGTGAAACCGTCTTGTAAGAGTACTGAGTCAGTCTTAGCCGCGAGCTTAGATACCTTGATTAACTCGTTGGAGGAAGCGCTACTCAGCCCTATCTCATCCCCATACTTAACTATCTCTTCCGGCGTCTTCCTAGAAGTAAGTCCTTTACCTCCAGCAACCCTCACATCACCGCCTATCTCCTCTAAAGCTGTCTTAATCATGGCTGTGGTCACGGTTGTCGAGCCGCTACTGTCCCAGTCCATACCTATGACGTTATTGAACGCTTGAAACCACAGAGGGTTTGAGAATCTTCTTAAGACTTCCTCACTACTAAACTCTATCAGCAGTACTTCCAAGATAGCTCTAGACAGCTTAAGCATTAACCTAGCAAGCCACGGAGGTACGTGACCACCGTGTAAAGGTAGGTCAGCTACTCCTGACACGCTACCCATTACTCTCATCTAAATCATTGTTTCAAGACTTAATAAGCTACTTTTTCCTGACCCTGAGCACTGCCCCCTCAACACCGACCACGACCACCTCGCTACCTCTAGGTATCTCCTCATCTGAGGTAGCTTTCCAATACTCACCCTCAACTATTACGAAGCCTGTCCTCCCAGGACCTAAGTCGTCAAGCGCTCTCCCGACCTTACCGGTCGGTAAGAACTCGTAAGGCTTCTTCCTCCTGACTTTTATGACCTTAAACATGAGTATGCCGAAGAACCCCCCTAATATCACTGAAGTACTTATTATGAACGTCCTTAAAGCGTTTAAGTACTCCTCGGAAGGAACTAACCCGCTAGGCAGGTACGTGGGCAGAAGAGCGAAGCCGAAAGCCAGCAAGATAATCCCGCTAATCCCTACTATCCCGAAACCCGGTAACACGAATAACTCTACAGCCAGTAACACCCCGCCCAAAATTATCAGGAATAACGAGACTAGGTTGGGATTGAGACCGCTACCCGCTAACCCGAGAAGCAAAAATAGGAGAGTTAGCGGAAGCACAGTTATCTTTCCACTAAGTAGAGCGAATATCGTTCCTAAGAGCCCTATCGTGAGTAGCACGTTGAGTACCGTGGAGTTCTCAAGTAATGAGAGCAATCTCGACCTAACACTGCAAGCATAGAACTCCAAGCCCGACTCCTCGATCTCTAACCTAACCACCACACCAGATACTGAAACCTCGTAACCTCTTATAGTCTTCAGCAGTGTTGGGAGATCCTGTGCTATGAAGTCAGCCACACCATGGGAAACTGCTTTCTCAGCATTCACCGTAGTAGCCTTAATCACGAAATCTCTCACGAGGGTCTCGTTTCTTGACCTAAGCCTCGCGTAATTCAAAGCCTTCTCGACGACGGGATTTATTATCTTAGACTCGTTAACGAACTGAATCTCCCCAGTCACAGGGTTTATCATGACTGGCTGCATAGCCCCGATGATTGCTGAGGGGTGGAGCGCTATGATGTTAGCCGGGAGTATTATCATGGTCCCCGCGCTCAACGCCTTACCACCACTAACGTAAGCTATCGTAGGCACTCTCGAGTTACTCACGGCGTCCCCGATCGTGTAGGCAGCGTCTAAGTAACCGCCGTAGCTATCAACTAAGTATATTAATGCCTTACCCTCGCTCTCTGCCTTACTTAAGGCGTCTAAGAAGCACTCCTTAACCCCGCTATCTATCACATCCCACGGAGGCTTAATCTCAACCACTATGGCTTTAGTTATTGATCCAGCTATCTGAAGACTTAAGGGATTGGATGCCTCGGTAGTGTGTAGCGGGGTTACGAGTATTAGCAGTGCTAGAATAACTATTGTTTGAGCAAAAACACATGAAAGCTTGATCTTAGGTGTCGGCACCTCCTAACTCACCGCTCCTCTCTCTCTTTAAGAGCTTTATACATCGCCACCGTCTTACCTACGTCCGTAGCCCCGGTCTCCGTAACTACTACTAAGGCTTTCTCTCTAGCTATCTCTATGAGGGTCTGAAGTTCTCTTAAGCGGAGGGCTGTCGGGTGTTGCTCGTACATTGACGCGGCCTCAACCAGTACTGCGGAGGCTTGTCTCTCACCCTCTGCTTCTATTATCCTAGCTCTCCTCCACCTCTCAGCCTCAGCTTGCTTAGCCATAGCTCTCATGAGCTCCTCAGGTAATTCTACGGACTTGAGGGTTACTGCCGTAACCTTAATACCCCAAGACATGGCTGTCTCATCGATTATGTCTTGTATCCTCTTATTTAACTCGTCCCTCTTCTGCAGTAGGTCGTCTAAATCTACCTGACCTATCACGTCTCTCAAAACTGTTTGACCCAACATCATTATCGAGTAGTGGTAGTTGCTGACCTTAGTTATCGCCGCTATCGGGTCGACAGCTCTATAGTATATTACCGCGTCAACCTTGACGCTCACGTTATCCCTAGTTATTATTTCTTGCTTGGGAACGTCAACGGTAACAACTCTTAAGTCAACCTTCATTAAGTTGTCTACGAAAGGTATGATTAGTATTAATCCAGGTCCCTTAGCTCCCACAAGCCTCCCTAACCTGAAGACCACCGCTCTCTCATACTCTCTAATGATTTTTATGCTAGCGTTTAGTAGGGGGATGACTATTATTAGAACAACAAGTATTAATACGATCTCAGTTAGTCCTATAGGCATTAACGCCACACCTCAATTACATAATCTGTTACGGAATATTTAAGTTGGTGCTTGTGGAATTAAATAAGGTGGTTGAGGTAGTTAGGAGTAGGTCGAGGGGTTACAGAGCTGAGAGAGAGTTAGTTCATATCCTGTGGAGGTTAGGATTTGCTGTGATGAGAGCCCCGGCAAGCGGTGCCAGAATGAGGAAAGCCGAATACCCTGACGTGGTAGCGATAATGAAAGGGAAAGTCGCGGTCTTCGAGGTTAAGTCAAGAGCCAAGCTCTCAGGACTATACGTAGAGTCGGAACAAATCAAGAAACTACTAGACTTCGCCGAGAGAGCTGGCGGGATACCGTACATAGCTGTCAAGATACCTCACAGAGAATGGAGATTCATTAAAGTCATGAAGAGGATAGATGAAGAAAGTAAGACATATAAGGTAAGCAAGGAAGACATAGAGAAAGCTCCTGGAATTGGAGGAGTGTTAGCGGACTTAGGACTTATGAAGACGTTATCAGAGTACCTCAAAGAATCAAGTTCATAGAAAGCAGTAGGTCTCCCGGAATTTTATGGTTAACCCCCGTGTAGGGGTGGTAAAATATCTATTACGTCCCCGTCTCTTATCAAGGCTTTATCACCTCCCAGGAACATCACGTGCCTACCGTTAATCAGCACACTAACACCCCTCACCACAACCCCTTCCTCACCAATCATGATGTAATTGCTTAATGCAGGATACTCCCTCAGGATTTCCTTGATTAAATCAACAAGTAAGGTCTCGTTAGATTTAAGGTCAAGCTCTAATCTCTCCTTAACTACTTCCTTAAGTACCCCGTAAAAACGTATTATTATGGTCATATCATTCCCCTAAAAACATAGGACATTTTAAGATTAACTTTACGTCTGTATTAGATCCCGTAAACCAACTCTATCTAGGGTCTCCTTAAGCGGAACCCCCTCAGAATCCCATCCTCTCTTGCTGTAGTACATGTCAAGCATTTTCTCAAAGTCTTCTTTAGTTATTACCCAACCCGTATCTTCTCTGGGTTTGTGGAATCTGGGGGGCAATGAATCGTCTTTCCTCCTAACACCCTCCCTAACATTGAATAGTCTTGATAGGTTGTAGATTCTCTCACCTAATTTGAGGAAGCTCTCCTCATCATAGCTGAACCCCAGAGTATTAAGCATTCTTATGTAGATCCTGATCATCTCGTCCGGCGGTTTAACAGAGTTTCCAGGTATGTTATCACACGCTACTAGGGACCATAGAGCTGCATTCCTGTCCTGGAGATACTTCGTTAAGTTAACGAGATCTTCTAGAGTTAGCTTAGATGTTAGCTCGGCCGCAACAGTCCAGGCCCTAAGATGATCACCTCCTCTGTCAGCCGTCGCATAAGCTAATGCCATACCGACAACCCCCCTAGGATCATACGCCGGTATCTCTAATCGCTTAATATGGACTGCGTACTCCTCGGCGTTAAGTTCCTTAGACGCTCTGGCTAAACCTTCAGCAAGCAGGTTACCTATACCTCTCCTATACGCTATGTCATATACGAGTCTCATATAGCTTTCTAAATCACCCCAAGAAATCCTGTAATCTCTTAGGAGGCCTCTCTCAGTAAGCTCCATAAGGAAAGCCGCTATATTGCCAGTAGTTATGGTGTCCATTCCTAGAGCATTTAAGGTAGTATTTATCTGCGCTAACGCTTTACGGCTAACTATCATTAGGTTAGAACCGTTCATTGCGACAGTCTCATACTCTATCCTCTCAGTTAAGGAATCATTTTCTACTACAGTAGTTCCACATCTGAGAGGACATGTAGGGCATGATATTCTTTTAACGGTGACCCTACCCCACGCGTCATCAGCTAGCTCCTCCCACCTCTCATGAGATCCTGCTTGGAAGTTCTTTACTGGAAGTATTTTTGCTTCAGCAGCTACTCTGAATACTGGTAAGTTACCCCCAACGCCTATCCCAGGCACGACATCTTCCTGCAGTATCTTCAAGTACCTGCTAGTCAGGTCTTTCTGCACATCCTTATCTATACCCTTAGCTAATTCATCTAATCTTAACCAACCCTTCAACACTATAGCCTTCAAGTTCTTAGAACCCATTACAGCGCCGAGACCTCCGCGTCCCGCTACTCCTGGTCTAGTCATCGGATTCTTCCTCACGTCTATGCATACGTTAGCAAACCTAACTAGATTCTCTCCGGCAGGACCTATAGTGAGCACTGAGTAGTCCCTGAATACCTCGCCGACCTCATATGTGGTCTTACCCCTAAGCGACTCACAATCAACAAGCCTCTTCTCTTCTTTAGTTATCTTCAGACACTTCATCTTATCGCTCCTTCCTTCTAGGACTACACCCACATAACCAGCTCTCCTCAACTCTACAGAGAAAGACCCACCAGCATTACTGTCGCAATATAAGCCTGTCAAGGGAGACTTAGAGACAACGACAGTTCTAGTGAACGTAGGATAGATAAAGGCTAGAGGTCCGCCGAAAACATATAACTTATTCTCTGGCGAGAAGGGGTCAATACCTGGCTTGACCTCCTTGTACATTAAGTATGTGGCTAAGCCCTTACCACCAACAAATTTCTCAACAATAGAGTCAGGCAGTTCCTCCTCCTCAATCCTATCGTTAGATAAGTCAACACGTAATATGGCCTGACCTGGGTAAATCATAGTTACACACCAATATAGTTTCGCATTGAACAGTTAATATAACTAATGACATAAGAAACCAATTATTTAATTTAAGTTCTAGGAGACAATTAAAGAGTCTGTAGCCCTTGATTATCACTAATGATTTTGTGAGATCCTATATGAAGCCCTCATGGAGGCTTTAAACAATGTCTCAAAACATCTTGGAGTTGGTTAAAAACCGTTAGCTATTCTTTTTATTAAGGTGTTCCTTACGACCAGTCAGGAGGAGTTAGGTAATCCGCCTGACGTAGATGCTATACCAGCCAACTTGATGCGTTGGGAATACCTATTAATAGCTTACCTAGTTTTCGCCAGTTACCTGGTTTGGCACGTGTCCGAAAACCTACTCGTTTGGGAACCAGGGGAAAGCATTTGGGGCTTACCAAAACCGGTTGCCGGTGCTCTAATGATTGCTCTAACCTGGATAATCTTGAACTTCATGTTATTCGCTGTATATTACTTGGTGATCACGAAGCGTGTTAAGACTGTCGTGTGGGGGAGGAAAGAATGAACATATCTACTTGGTCTTTAATCGTGTTATCAACTTTGGTGACCTTCTTCGCTTTCACGCTAATAGCAGGCTACATAGGAGCTAAAAGAACTAAGAAAGGACTTCACGAGTTCTATGTGGCTGGCGGCACATTATCAGCCATAACAGTAATGTTTACTTACATGGCCACCTACATGGAGGCGTGGGAATTCGTGGGAATGCCTACAGTCATAGTGAGTGAAGGTTTCGAGTGGTGGGTTATAGAGATGATATTCTACCTAAGTTTCGTCGCTCTCTTCTATCTTGTCGGTCTCAGGCTCTACAAGCTAGGTAAGCTACACAAGTACATAACGCCTACCGACATAATCGTTCACAGAGTAGGGGGTTTTGAGAGATTATTAAGGATACTGATAGCTTTGATGATTCTTTACGCTACGATAATCTATATAGGCATGATATACATTCCTGCTGCAGGGGTTCTCGCGGCCGCGACAGGCGGTGAAATCCCGTATCACACATTCCTAGCACTCTACGTAATCTTCATAATCATCTACATAAGTGCTGGCGGTATGAGAGCCGTAGCTTACGCTGACGTGATGGCCGGGGTAACCTTCATAATCGCGTTCTTAGCTATGGTTTACGTAACGTTCACTTACTGGGGAGGATTAGATAAGTTAGCTTGGGCTGCTTACACCTCAGACATAGCTCCTGAAATATTCCAGAAGACTCAGCCCTTCCAGTACTTCTGGACGATGCTAATATTTTATGGAATATCATGGCTCTTCATACCACACTTGGTGGTCAGGTTCTATGCAGCGAAAGATTATAAGGGGGTTATAGTTGGTGGAATGGGCTCTAACGCAGGATTCTTCTTAGGCGCTTTCGTATCACCGCTACTACTTGGGCTCAGCCTAGCAGCTTACTACGGCTCTAATCTACCTGAAGTAGAGGTTGTAGAAGGGTATGTGCCTATGTTGTTCATGGAGCTCTTCGGCATCGGACCCTTACTAATCCTCATCCTCTTAGGTCTTATAGCAATAACTAGGTCTACGATCGACTCTATGCTACTCTTGGTTTCATCAATTATTGACGTAGACTTAATTGAGAGAGGCTTAGGTATTAAGGTGCCTGAACGTAGCAGAAGGCTGGTGAGTACGCTGGTCATAATAGGTGTTGCGCTACTCAGCGTCACTGTGGCTTTAGCTCCCGAAGCCCCGATGGTTATTATAGGGTTTGAGTTGTGCTGGCCGGCATACTCAGTCATTGCGTGGCCTACGATAATCATGTTATTCTGGCGTAGAGCAAACAAGTATGGAGGCTTCGCAAGTTACTTGGCAGGCTTCTTATCACTTCTCCTCTTCACCTACGTCATATGGCCTGAAGCACCCCACAACCCGCTCGGTGTGTGGGAAGGGACCTTACCGACCCTAATAGCTTTAGCAATGTTGATAATCGTATCGCTAATTACGCCACCCCCACCGAAAGAGTTCGTAGAGAAATTCTATGGATTAAAGAAGTAGCATTATTTACCCATTAATTTTTCTTAGTAATTTTTCATTTCATGTCCTAAGTCTTTCGTGGTTACGCAATAATATCATTCGAGGAATAAAACTAGAGACTTGTCCAATCCAGACTTATCTTAAATTTATTTTCTGTCTATAGTCTCCTATTCTTGGTGTGAATATTTGTCCGGGTTAAGAACTTTGACTGAGGTTTACAAAGAATTATATGTTAAGAAAACAATTAAGTCAAGAGAGTTATGGCTTAAACTAGCTAATCTTACACCATACGGTGTTCACAGTAATTGGAGAATTTTCGATCCCCACCCTCTAATGGTTTCTAAAGCACGTGGTTCTAGACTCTGGGATGTTGACGGGAATGAATACATAGACTTTAACATGGGTTTCGGCGCTTTAGTTGTTGGTCACGCTAACCCGGTATTACTTGAGAAAGTAAAGCAGAAGTTAGATGACGGAACTATCTATGGTCATGAAACAGAGCTCAGCTATAAGTTGAGTGAGGTTTTGACACGTAGGTACGGCTACGACATGGTTAGGTTCTCTAATACAGGTTCTGAAGCAACACTCCTAGCTATAAGACTTGCTAGGGTAGTTACCGGGAGGTCAAAGATACTGAAATTTGAGGGACATTATCATGGCACGCACGAACTATTAATGGTTGGTGTTAAACCTGACTTAAAGCACGCTGGACACCCTAAGAGACCTAGGTCCGTCCCTACAGGATACCCATACAACGTGGTTCCTAAAGAGCTGGCAGAGAATGTAATTGTCGCCCCATGGAACGATGCTGAAGCAACCGAGGAAATAATGAGGACTCACGGAAATGAGGTAGCGGCTATAATTATGGAGCCCGTAGCCATGAACATGGGTGTTGTTCCGGGGAAGAAAGACTTCGTAGCTTTCTTGAGGAAGTTAGCTGACGAGTATAACTGCCTGCTAATCTTCGATGAGGTTAAGACTTCGGGTATGTGGTATAGGGGAGCTCAAGACTATTTCGGTGTTAAGGCAGACATAATTACCGTAGCTAAAGCTCTTGGCGGCGGGTTCCCGTTCTCCGCGGTACTGACCAGGAAGGATATACTGGAGTTAGTGGGGCCGCGTAAAGTACCTCACGGCGGGACCTTCAACGCGAACCCATTATCAGTTTACGCAACTTATGTAACGGTCACGGAACTCTTAACCGAGTCTAACCTAGCCTACACGCATAGACTGAGTGAGGAGTTAGCTAAAGGCTACAGAGACTTAATACAGGATAAAGGACTTGAAGCACACGTAGTACAGGTAGCTAATAAAGGAACTATATACTTCGCTAAGGGAGAGATAAACACATGGAGAGATTTCGTGACTAAGGTTAACTGGGGTCTCTGGTACGTGTGGATGTTAGGCATGGTAGTAAACGGGATAATACCTCAACCGATGGCAGTAGACGAGCAGTGGACGATATCAATAATGCACACGAAAGAAGACCTACAGAAAGCTTTAGAAACAGCTGATAAAATCATGAACGAGATTAAAGGCAAACTAGTGGAATCAATAGCGATAGAAGAAGCGATCTAAAACTGAGTTAGTTAAGTATTTTTAACAGCTTAGTTTAAATACTGACTTGTTTTTCGATGTGAAGGATTTTATCTTAACATCAACCTAATAAACTTTTTACATATCTCTCTATCTTCATCTATTAAACTCACGTCTATGTCTAAAGCCTCATAATACTTATCCGTCACTATTTCTATCTTATGCTTACTTAAGCTAGATATCTTAACCTTCGCTGAGTGTAGGACGTCTTTTCCAGCAGATATATTGATACTTAGTTTAATGCTAAAATCGCAGTTATTTTTTACCTCAATAGGTATGTGTTCCTGGTCTACCGTGTCTAACCAAGGTATCCCTCTAATTACCTCTACACACTCACAACTCAAGATAATCTCACCACTCTAATGTGTTTAAAACTTGATCATTTATTAAGTCTTTTTATTAAGTACCTTGCATAAGTTCCGATTCTATGTGTAGTCGTGTGTCCTCTTTAATTATTCTCGCGACGACCATCGTTGACGTTCTCTCGATTGTTGGCGTGTTAATTAGTTGTTCTAAGAATTCCATGTATTTAGTTTTCGAAGGGAACTTACCGATCACAATGAAGTCTATATCGCCTAAAACGTAGTAAATTCCCTGAACATACGGATTCTTAGAAAGAAGCTTACCGATTTCGTCATGATATTTAGGACCGTACTTAGCCCTAACCTGAATAATTACAACATACTCAAAACCTAGCTTATCACTATCTAGAATAACGCCGTATTTCTTAATTATTCCTTGATTCTCTAATTGCCTTAATCTGTAGTATATAGTAGACTTAGGTATTTTCAACTTATCCGCTAAGTCCCGTATACGTAACTTAGGATTCTCCTGTAGTATTTTCAGAATAGCTAAGTCTATTTTATCGAGCTTTTTATTGTTGTACCTCATTTTAATTACCACTTAATTAACCTTTAGGAAACCTTATAAATTTTCCAATATTATCTCAGAATCAAATTATTTTTGTCCAAAGCATTCCCTACTCAGGGAATAACGGTGAATTCGGACCCGTATTTAGATTCTCGCGGGAAGTATGTAATGAGGGGTGCTGCGTTATATCATCCTATAACCATTGATAGGGGGAGAAACGCTCTACTATACGATATTAACGGTAAGGAGTACGTGGATTTCACCTGCGGTATTGGTGTGACGACGTTAGGTCACGCAAACCCAGAATTAATCGAAGCTGTCGAGACTCAGTTAAGGAAGTTATGGCATGCTTGCTTCATGGTGGTGAACTACGCACCGTACGTGGAGCTTGCTGAGAAATTAGCTAAGATAGCTCCAGGAACATCTGAGAAGCAGGTTCTACTACAGAATAGTGGTTCTGAAGCTATTGAAAATGCTGTGAAGATTGTTAGGCAGGTTACCGGAAGATACTACGTGGTAGCGTACGAGAACGGTTTTCATGGGAGGGGGACCTACGGCTACGCACTAGCGGTCACAGGTAAGTATAAGCCGTATAAGGTAGGTCTTGAACCCATGATGCCTGGAGTTGAGTTCATACCCTACCCATACTGTTATAGGTGCCCCTTCAAGCATGAGTACCCACAATGCGGTCTCGCATGCCTAGACTACGTGAGGAAGTGGTTTGTGCACGCTAGAGTACCTCCTGAGAGAATCTCAGCCTTCCTCATGGAGATGGTGCAGGGCGAGGGAGGATTCGTAGTAGCCCCTACGGACTACGTCAAGGAACTTAAGAAATTCCTTGATGAGAACGGAATACTATTAATAGACGATGAAGTTCAGTCAGGCTGGGCTAGAACAGGGAGGATGTGGGCTATAGAACATTACGGTGTTGAGCCAGACATAATGGTTACAGCTAAAGCAATAGCTAACGGATTACCGCTCTCAGCAATTATAGGTAAGAAAGAAATCATGGAGAAAACCTACCCAGGAAGTTTCGGGGGGACCTACGGAGGTAACCCAGTATCGTGTGCTGCAGCCCTCAAAGTAATAGAAATAATGTTGAGAGATAAAATGCCTGAGAGAGCAACCGCTTTAGGTCAGATAATAAGGAAGAGACTAAACGAGATGTACGAAAAATATGATCTAATAGGAGATGTCAGAGGATTAGGCGTGATGCAAGCGATTGAGCTAGTTAAAGATCGTAAGACTAAAGAACCTGCAACCGATGAGGCGCTAAAAGTCATTAACAGGGCTAGGGAGAAAGGCTTACTACTCTTAAGAGCTGGTCTATACTTAAACGTGATTAGGCTACATCCACCACTGACTATTGAGGAGGAGTTACTGAATAAAGGCTTAGACATCTTAGAAGAGTCTTTGAAGGAGGTTGTGAAGGGGGCGAAGTAAAGTGTCGGTGTTGCAACCACCTAAAACACATTACGGTAAAATGAAGCTCTTCATAAACGGTAAGTGGGTGGAGTCAGCCACAGATAGGTACATACCTGTCTATGATCCGGGGAAGGGTGAAGTAATAGCTGAGATGCCTCTAGCCACTAAAGAGGAAGTTGATGAAGCTGTTGAGGCCGCGCACGAGGCGTTCAAATCCTGGAGCACTATGCCAGTACCGGATAGACTACAGTATATCTTCAAGATGAAATACTTGCTCGAGGAAAACAAAGAATTACTAGCTCGAGTAAATACGCAAAACCACGGCAAGGTAATTAGAGAATCCAGGGGTGATTTGAGGAGGTCTATAGAGAATGTTGAGGCAGCTATATCAGTAGCTTACGCCCTAGCTAAGGGGGAGTACCAGCAAGAGATCGCTAAGAGTGTTGATGAAATCTTGATTAGGGAACCCCTCGGTGTCTTCGCTGTAGTAGGTCCTTACAACTTCCCCATAATGATACCGTTCTGGTTCATACCGTACGCGCTAGTATTAGGTGATACGCTAGTCGTTAAGGTTAGTGGCACAACACCTCTGCCGATGATGGTGACTCTAGAAGTCCTGGCTGAGTCGCTACCGCCAGGAGTTCTCAACCTAGTCTACACAGATCACGAGCTCGGTGAGTACCTAGTAACACATCCGTTGATTGAGGGTACCGCTTTCGTAGGTACTAGCACCGCAGCTCTAAGACTCTACGAGCTATCAGCTAAGCACGGCAAGAGATTCCTAGGTGGTGGTAGCGCCTCAAACTACGCGGTCGTAATGCCTGACGCGGACTTGGAGAGAACGGTCCACAACCTCAGAGACTCTAAATTCGGTAATACAGGGCAGAGATGCTTGGCGATTCAGAACATCGTTATCGTAGGTGATGACGACTTCTACAACAAATTCAAGAACGCGTTTGTGGAGCTAGCTAAGAAGATTAGGATAGGTTACGGACTGGACGAGAGATCTGAGATGGGTCCTATGGCGAGTAGGAAGTATAGAGAGAACGTGATTAAGTGGGTTGAGGTAGGGTTAAGTGAGGGTGCTAAGATAGTCCTAGATGGTAGGGACTATAAGAATCCGGAATATCCTAATGGATTCTATATAGGGCCCACAATACTTGAGGGCGTAACCCCCGACATGAAGGTCGCTCGCGAAGAAATATTCGGTCCCGTAGCCAACCTACTGAGAGCGGAGAGCCTGGATGAGGCGATTGAGTGGATAAATAAGAATAAGTATCATCACTCATCATCCATATTCACTAGGAACGGTAAGTGGGCTAGAGAATTCATGCATAAAGTCTACGTAGGTAACGTAGGAGTTAATATAGGGATCGCCGCACCGGTAGGCTGGTTCCCATTCGGTGGGAAGAGATTAGCAGGTCTAGGTAGCCACCACCCGCAAATAGATGTAGTGGACTTCTTCACGGATAGGAAAATAGCTATAGTGAGATGGTGGTAGACCTAACTTTTTCGGTCACTGTTCAGAAACCCACTTAACCTTGCTTTTTAAGTTAAAGTATTTGTTATTCGTTGGTGATTTTAATGTTTAAAGATTGTCGAGCCTGATGAAGCGCTACAACACATAAAAGACGGTTCAGTTATTGCTGTATCAGGTTTTAACATGATTGCTACTCCAGCATACTTAATAAGTAAGCTCTACGATAGATGCTTAGTCAGCGGTCACCCGAAAAACTTATTCATCATTGCTGAGACATGTCCTGGAACCACGTTAAAGATAATTAAAGACGGTAAGATAAGCAAGTTTGTTAAAAGGGTTTACAAAATAGTTTATAGTGGCAGTCATGGTGTCAAAAAAGGTCAGAAGGTTCTTTTCGTGACTGAGAGAGCTGTATTCAAGTTAGGAGATAAGGGTATAGAGTTAATCGAGGTAGCTCCTGAAGTAGATATAGAGAAGGACATACTTGCTAAAATGGAGTTTAAACCTAGGATACTTAATAACGTGGAGTACATGAATAAAGAGTTGTTTAACGATAAACCAATGAATCTGAGAAGCTTAATAAATGACGCTTTAAGGAAGTAAATCTAAGCATCTATAACAGATTTATTTATAAGCTTCCTTACAAAATAATATATAGGTGATTAATCTTGGTATACCTTAACGAGAAAGCTCCCGATTTTAGGTTACTAGACACTGACTTAAAGTTAAGGAGCTTATCAGAATTTGTGGCTAAGGGAAGGTATGTCGTACTCGTGTTCTTTCCAGGAGCTTTCACAGCTGTTTGCACCAAGGAACTCTGCTCTTTCAGGGATCGTATGAGTATGCTCAACAAGCTTGACGCTGAAGTTGTAGCTATAAGCGTTGACAGCCCGTTTACCTTGAGGGTTTTCAAAGAATTAAATAAACTTAACTTCACGTTATTAAGTGATTATAATAGGGAAGTCATAGAACTATATGATGTGGTCCTTCCACAACTAGGTAGCTTACCACTCAAAAAACTAGCCAAGAGAGCGGTCATCATAGTAGATCCCGAGAACATCGTTAGATACAGGTGGGTTTCGGAAGACCCTGGAGTGGAACCAAACTACAGCGAGATTGAAGATATTTTAAGAGAGCTACGTGAGGGAATCACTGCCTAACCTCTCAGTCATTCCCGTACTAACGTTTTCCATGAATTAAGGAAGAGGGTCTCCAATTATAGGATGGTTTGATTCCCAGCATCGTGAGTAGCTCGCAAGCCATACAATAGTTCCTCTTATAAGCCGTTGGCTCACCACATATGGCACACCTCGGTAGTTCAGGGTAGTTCACGTAATGACTTACGTACTTAGTTAACACCGTGTCCACCCTATTTATTAGATCAAGCAACACACCTGGTTTTTCTCTCTCAAGCTTATAGAGGTATTCCCTAATTCTAGCCCTGAGTGAGGGGAAGTACCTGAGGTAAGGACAATCCGATGTCTGGAACTCGTAACCTATTAAGTGCGCATAAATAGCTACTTCTTCCTCATATATTTTCCTTAGGGGCTTCACTTTACGTACGAAGAGTTTGCTAAGTATGGGTCCGTTCGGTAAGGTCTGAACGAGCCTGAAAAGATCTCCTCTAAGGATGTTCATAATAATTGTCTGCACTTCATCGTCTAGGTTGTGAGCTGTCAAGACTTTAGTATATCCTAACTCCCTAGCTACCTCATTAATTGCTTTCCTTCTTAAAATACCGCAGAAAGTACAGGGACTTACCTTAACGTTTTTACTGAATCCTAGGCCAACTAACTCGGTCAGACTATAACCAACGTAATCTCTTAAACTCAATACCGCGACATCAACTCCGTTCATGCTAGCTAACTTCCTAACCTTCTCGATATCCTCCAACCTATTATAACCTTCTATTCCCTCAACAATAGTTACCACGCCTATCTTAGACGGGTCATGTAGTTTGAGGGTTACATCCAGGAGTACGTAACTATCTTTACCCCCTGACGCAGCAATCATTAAGCGATCATTATCTGAGAACATGTTGAAAATCATAACTTCTTTCTTAACCCTAGATACTATATCGTTTATAAAGCATTCCCTACACAAAGCTCTTCCAGTATGCCTCTGCATTACCGTAGCGTCGCGCTGACCACACACAGCACACTTCATCGCGGTGTACCGACCTCAGGTAGTGTTGCGAGTTATTAAATTATTCCACAGTAATTCGTTCAGGTTATGCAGGACTGGAACACCCAGTTTTGAGCATAGGGTTATGTCCTTGCCCTCCCTAAGCCCTACGTACAGAGCTGCTCGTAACCCGACACTTAAAGGACCTAGCACGTCATTGACGCATGAATCACCAACGTGAAGTATTTCTTGAGGTCTTAAACCCAGCTTCCTCACCAAGTACCTGTAAATTCTGGGGTTCGGCTTATTAAGACCTAAGCTGGAGGAAGACACTATTAAGTCAAAATAATCAGCAATCCCAAGATTCTTAAGCATCGCCATAACACCCCTCTCAGAGAATGAAGTATTGCTAACTATGGCCGTCTTCAAACCCAATTCTTTAATTTTAGGTAATACCTCATAAACCTCGTTATTGACTTTAGGTACGAAATTTTTAGTGGACTCAACGTAGTTATTCGTTAACTCCCTGAGTTTCTCACGACTTAACTTAATCCCTAAAGCTAGGGAAACCAACTTAATCAGTGATTCAGCACTAAGATACTCCCTAGCGAATTTTAAGGATTCATAAACGCTCAACACGTCTTCTAATGTCACGCCCCCGAACTCGCTGAGAACTTCATGTATAGCTCTAACACGCATTAAAGTATATTCCCTCACATCCGCCTCGTCCTCGTAAATCAGAGTAAACCACAAATCAAAAGAAACCGCTCTCATACATCCCCACCAACGCGTCTTAACGCTTAAACTCATACTATATAGCGTGTTTTCGGTAATAACTTAATTTAAATAGGGTTTATGCTGATTTATTAGTGAATTAATTAGAAGGATTTGGGAGTGCTGAGAGGAGTTGAGGATACCGCTAGACACGCTGTGTGTGAAAACCGGGGTGCTGTGCCCTAGGTGTCAATCCATAGTTAGGAGCGGCTCTGTGAAAGAGTATGAGGTAGACGTGATGAGGGAATTGCTTGATTTGGAGGAGCTCCCTGACTTTAAGTTTCTGAAAGATATGGAGTACGTGCGTAGTGTAGTGAGTGAGGGAGCTTTAGTAATCATATTGCAGGACGTGAGAGACAACACTCCAGACCCCAGATCATTGAATAAACTCAGCTGGGTATTAGGTGAGAGATTGAAGACCAAGACGAGAATAATAACCAACACTAAAGACTTGAAGGAGGTCGTGAAGCAACTAGTATTCCCAGCTCGAATAACCAGCGTAAACACCATATGGTTACCTGATGGCACGGTCGAGTACGTGGTTAGGATACCTAAATTCGAGATGAGAAACTTACCGTTCAAGAGAAGGGAAGTAATAGAGGATATCCTAACCCAGATCACGGGCAATGTCGTAAGAATAAGAGCCGAGTAACGAAACCCCTTCTTCAGACCCCTCCAAATCATTAAAACGTGAGACCTTTAGTAATAAACGCTTTTAAGTCCCACTTAAGGTTTTATTACGGTGTCAAGATGCCGGTAACTGATCCTGAAGCAATGAAAATAGTTGAGGCGAGAGTACTCAATAAGCTTGTCTGCAGGAGATGCGGCGCGTTAAACCCTCCGGGAGCCACGAAGTGCAGAAGATGTAGGAGCAAGTCTTTAAGACCGAAGAAGAAGAAAATAGGTGTTAGGAAGTAACGTTTTACCGTTTCTCGGTAGGCGGTAATTCATGGCCGTTCAGCCCAACAACTGTCCACGACCCCGCGCTGATGCCACGTGAGGCGTGGGCGAGGCGGAGACTCCCTAGGTACAACAAACATAAACTAACAAAAATGAGCATCTAGGGACAAACGGTTATGAACTTTATCATCGCCCGCGGCTCACATAGTCTAACACTTCATCAACAACATAGATAGCTCGCTAGACATTAATCAACTTTTCTACTTATCCCAGCCCTAAAGGACGAGGCTTTCGGTTGCAAGAGTAGGAGACCCAAGAGAACAATCGACAACTATGAGACCTTTAATAGACGTTAAGGCCATGGTAATGACCCAGACACGCGGATGAAGGGCAAGCTATGGGTAGGGATCACCCAGAGCGGGGCGGAGCCCCATGATGCGAGCCCCGATGAAATGAGGTCCTGAGAGCTATGAAGCCAAGAACGGAGGGTTTCACATAAAACCACATAAGCCCCTATGAAGCCCAGACTCCGGTAGCGCTTAACCTCCTGATTACTAGTTTCTGTTCGTCTTCATCAAATAAATTAAGTCTTTCCTTTAACGTCTTAAAATCAACTTTTAAAGCCTTATTTTTAATTAAGTCGCTAATATAGCTTAAGGTCTCTAAGTCTTGCTCCCTGCCCGCTCTTGCTTTCAGTAATATGTAGTCTTCGAGCCTAAGCACCTTTACCTCAACCCCCTCAATCTCTACAGTCTCAGCTTCCTCCAGCATTTCCGGAGGTACGTAGAGATCGTGTATATTCTCATACAGCTCAACCACGATAACGCATTCACTACCTAAAACACATTCAAGACTGGGAGTACCCCACTCAGTACTACCTACACGACATCCTATTCTCTCAGCTACTTCGAGAATTAAGTCCTCGTCAAAAACGGGAGAAATAGTCGTGGTGAATAAATCGACGTCATCCTCTAACTCCCTCACGCCAAGCCTTAAAGCATACACGGTACTACCAATAATGACTCCCTTAACACCCTCACCACCTAACCTCCTCAAAACCTCGGCTAAGCACTCGACGCCGTAAGGCAACGCATACACCTCATACCAACTAGAAATATCTATACAGCCTTAAATACAACGACAAAATTTAAATTTTCGGTAGTCACTACTTAATTAGCCGGGGTGGCCGAGCGGTCTAAGGCGGCGGGCTGCAGTGGTTTAAGCAGTTGATACCCGTTACCCCGCGGGTTCGAATCCCGCCCCCGGCTCCATAAACTCTAACATCAGCTACTTCCAGATTATGAAACCCGCGCTTCGAAGGATTAGGTTTAACAGAAAGATAAAAATAGGGATTTGTCTCCAGACTTAACGTTTAGGGGAGTGCTTGCGCGCCCTGCCTCTTCTCATCCCACGTGGGTATTGGGTATACCGGCCGTGATACAGCAATCTCAGGAGGCCATATAGCTACGAATCTGCCTCCCTGCCACTGAGATAGTATCTCTTTATGAGCTATCTGCTTCCCCGTGGTAGGGTCTATTTGATAGAGTCCGTATAGTGTGACGAGTTTCATGGTGTTTAATACGTTTCTGACAGCGTCTTGGTTAAGACTCTGTGCTTTCTCTATAGCTCTTGCCAGAACCAATATTGCTGCTGCACCAGCGCCTGCGTGCTCTGACGGGAATTGCCCGGGGCTAGCTACTTGATTATACAATTCAAGGAACTTATCCTCAGTAGGCCCAAACCACTCATACCCTAAGGCTTGAGCGTCGTCGGGAGTGTAAGAAGCTCCGTAAGTCCACTGATTAGTTCCTGCCCAACCCTCAGCTAAGTTACCTAAAGCATCCCTAAATGACTTGAGACTCGGCACGAATCCCATGATCATGAGCTTAGCGTTTATGTTTAACTCAGCTAATTGTTGAGCAGCTAAGATGCCGTCAGCTTCGTGAGCACATATAACTATTACGTCAGGTTTCTTCGCGGCCATCTCCGTGAATATCGGGGTGAAGTCTCTGATATCTACTGGGTACGACTTATTGAAGACCACGCTTAAACCGAGTTTTACAGCTTCTTCAAGAGCTCCTCTAGCTAAGTACCTATTATGCTCGTCTTCCTTAAATATCACGGCTATAGTAGCGTTGGGATCCAGGGTCTTAATCATCTCCATAGCAGGCCGCATCTGGTAACTGGAGTGAGTTGACACCATAACCAAGTTCTTATAGCCCTGCTCGTGAATTATGTCCCCAGTACCCATCCAATTAATCATCAACTTGTTATATTTAGCCGCAACAGGGGCCGCAACCATCACTAAGGGGGACCCATAAGGCCCTAACAAGAAATCAACCTTATCAACATTGATGAGTTGCTCGTAAAGACTTGAGACAAGCTCTTTATTAGATTGATCGTCATAATACTTCAACTCTATCTTCACCGCCTTATTACCTATCTTAATACCCCCATAGACTTCATTAATCCACTTAATTGCTGCTTGAATTCCCCAAAGACCTTGATGGGAAGCGTAGGAGTAAGAACCGGATAACCCTAACGTCAAGCCAACCGTTATCTTATCAGGTATTTCCTCAGTAGGTTTAGGAGGCGCCACCACGAAGTACCAATACAAGAGTCCGGCAACCACTATGACGACAAGCGCTAAAGCTACGATTACAGCTGGTTTTAAAGCCATGGGATACCACAATAATAGTTGGATATCGAAGGTTAATAAACTTTCGAGACAACCAAGCTTTCATAAGCGAAACCCGTCATTTAAGGTGGGACGCTCTTAGCCGTAAGCTAATGTGCGAAGCCGCCCAGCCAAACAAGGGAAGCCTCGGTGAAGCCCTAGGCGACTGGAGTGGATGAACTTCCGTAGTCGGGGACTAGTGGATACAGGAGCCGTTGAGAGGTAGGCGGTGAGGAGCTGTGAAATCAACACATATGAACAGTAATGAACCACCACCTACCGAGAAACGGTGGCTCACAACCCTAGATACTTATAAAGGAGTTCATCTTTCCCGAAGTCTTTCTTCAGTACTTCATGTTCTATTCTTCCTTGATTTATCAGGTATATCCTGTCCGCTACGCGCGTAGCGAGCAGAACCTTCTCCTCTACGAGTAAGACCGAGACGCCAAGTTCGTTGCGGAGCTTAACGACGGTCTCCAGCACTTCGTTAGCGAGCTTAGGTGACAGGCCTAGCGTCGGCTCATCTAACAATAATATCTTAGGGTTCGTCATTAAGGCCCTCCCTATGGCGAGCATTTGCTGTTGTCCGCCGCTCAATGTTCCGGCTTTCTGAGTACGTCGTTCTTTTAGGATGGGGAATAAGTTGTAGACTATCTCCATTATGTTCTGGATCTCCTTATCTTTCTTTATATTGTAGAGGTAAGCGCCCATGATCAGGTTTTCCTCAACAGTCATGTTAGGGAATAATTTCCTGCCTTCAGGCACTAACGCAATACCCTTCCTCACCCTCTCATGTACTGGGAGCCCGGATATCTCCTCGTTTAAGAACTTTATGGAACCTTCCCAAATCTTCAGGAAACCGATGATTGCTTTGAGGAGTGTTGTTTTGCCCGCTCCGTTAGGGCCTAATACTGCGACAATCTCGTTCTTACTCACACTGACCGTGGTACCCCAAAGTACCTGAACTCCCTTATACCCTGTCTCAACGTTTTCAACTCTTAAAACTACCTCACTCATAGACCTTCCCCAGATATATGTCCTTAACTACCTCACTATTAAGAACCTTATCAGGCGTGTCATCCATCATCACACGACCCTCATGCAGAAAAATAGCTCTCTCCACGTACCTCAGCACCCTCATAACGTGTTCTACTAAGGCTACCACGGATATGTTCTCCTGCTCCGAGATCTTCACGACAAGACTCATTATCTTATCGACTTCTGCCGGCGGTATTCCCGCGACTATCTCGTCAAGTAGTAATAGCCTTGGTCTAGGAGCTAAAGCCCTAGCTAATTCCAGCAACTTCTTCTCAGGTGACGTAAGGTTCACCGCTAGCTCATCCCTCTTGTTGTGAAGACCTACTAAAGAAAGGATTTCCTCAGCTCTATTTCTAGCCTCTTTAATGTCTTTTATATCTCTAGAAAACAAAGCTCCAACAACCACGTTATCCAAGACCGTCATCCCGGCAAAAGGTCTCGGTATCTGGAAAGCTCTCGATATACCGAGATATTTTCTCTTGAACGGCGGTAGTTTTGTGATATCCCTACCTAAGTAGAATATCCTTCCGGAATCTAAGTCGAAAACCCCGCTTATAGCGTTGAATAAAGTGGTTTTGCCCGCTCCGTTAGGGCCTATTATAGCTAGCTTCTCACCCTCCTTGATGATTAAATTAACGTTGTTGAGTGCTCTGATACCTCCGAAGCTTTTCGAGACGTTCTCAAGCCTTAATAATTCTTTACTCATATCCAACCACCTAAATAAGTAATGATTCAATCTTACTTCCCTTAAACCTCCTCCTAAGCCACCCTACGATGCCGTACGGGAACATAACACACATAGCCATGAGAGCCGGAGCTAGAGCCAAGAGCTGAAGTCCAGGGAAGCTCACCGTGAGCACGTATTTCAAGATACCGTATATTAAGCCGCCTATCACAGGCCCTGTGACGGTGCCTAGACCCCCAAGCATGGATATGACTATAGCTTCAACAGTGTAAGAGACGGCGAAAGCTTGCGGGGGATATATGGCCACGTCTTTAATCATCTTACCCGCTCCCAGCATGCCGGCGAGCGTCGCGCTAATCACGAACACTATGAGCTTATACCTAACCACGTTCACTCCCATAACGTTCGCGGCCTCCTCATCTTCTCTTAAAGCAGCTAGACCATAACCTAGCCTAGACTTAATCACTAGGTATATACATAGAATCGTAACCGCGTATACCGTGAAGATCAGGTAATCAGCGAGTTCTGAAGTAACGAATATGAATGTATCGTAGTTATAGGCCTGTATTAGGTCATTAGCTATTACAAGACCGCTACTACCACCCCAAATCCCGGTCCCCTCAATCAAGTTTTTAAGACCTTCGTTAAGACCTATCGTAGCTATTGCGAAATACGCGCCTTTCAACCTCACGCTTATCCACCCAACCGCTAAGGCCAAAATCAACGCGAGTATTCCTGCAACGGCAAAAGCACACGCTAGAACCAACGCGAGTGGTGGGGGACTCGAAGTGGAGAGAAGATATTTTATAGTGGCTCCACCACCGTACATGCCTAAAGCAACGAAAGCCACGTAACCAAAACATACGTAGAGAGTTAACCCAGTAAATAGGTTGAAGACCTCGCTGAGCGCTATGTAGAAGAATAGTATTGATAAGACCTGTCTAGTCTCGGGGATTCCTACCCTAACGAAGAGTAAGGTCAGTGAAACCAAGAACAAGATAATTAAGGATCTGTGAGCCCTGATATCCACGACTATCACCTCTTTAAAAGTCCTTGAGGTCTGATTAAGAGCACCAGCAAAATCATCGCGAACGTCAAGAATCTAGTCATAGAAAAAGGATTCCCAACATTGGCGAGTGATAGCAACATGTATGAGATGTTTTCAATAATACCGAAAAGCAGGCCCGCAAGAAAAGAACCAAAAGGTGATGTAAGTCCTCCCAAAACCGCTATCGCGAAAGCTCTGGTTGTGTAGGGGTCCCCCATATACGGCTCTATGCCTCCTGAAACGAAGAGAGTTGATAAAGCCCCGCTTGCGACCGTTAAGCCGAGCGCTATAGCTAGACTTAACGCGTAAACCCTGCTCACATCAACCCCGCACAACGCGGCCCCTTCAGGATCCTCCACAACACTCCTGATCGCGTTCCCGGACTTAGTCCTGAATAAGAACACGTAAAGCACCAGAACTATTACCGCACTAACCACACCCCCGATTAAGCGCGTTAAGGGATACTCATAACCAAATATGTTAACGCTTCCTAAACCCCATGTGAACCCTCGCGGCGAAGCACTCCAAGAAAACTTAGCCACCTCCTGCAAGAAAATCCCGAAAGCAAACATTAAAACAAGTGAGATTAGTTCTGGACCACCAAGCACGCGAGATATAAGACCGTGATACAGTGCAAAACCTATGAAGAACCCAACAACGAAAGCCAGCAATGACGAAACCAAGGGGGAGAGCCCTAATAACGCGAAACACCAGTAACTAACGTACGCACCGATCATCACGAAACTTCCGTGACCACTATTAAGAATCCTTAAAATCCCGAAAGTAAAGCTAAGACCTATTGTAGCTAACCCATAGAAAGTTCCTAACATAACTCCCGCAATAGTAACGAATATGACGTACTCAGCCGTTACCAATATATCACCACATATAAGAAAACTAAAATCTCACCCTTATAAATATTGCTAATGCTCACAAATACCTGTAGACATTCCGTAAGGACGGTAGGGTCTGAGCAAGTGATGCCGCGCTCGTGAGGAAGCACTGGAAAAATGATAGGAAGCCCAGAAGACTCGGAACCTTCGTCATCCGCTGCAGAGAAACGTCAACCATCCCTCATGAACTCAGTCAAATTAAACGTCACGCAGTGAACTACCAACAAAGCAGATGCGGTCTCCTCCTTTCAAGTGCGGGGGCGTACGATATTTTTAATTAAGTTAACATATATTAGTGGGGGTTGGATTGCTCGTTAGACTTCCATTTAAGTTTGAGACATATGGTGCTGTCAAGATATATGATGTTACTAGGACTGTTTCTCTTTACGGTGTTGATTTCGAGAGGAAACACGGTGCATTTTGTTTAACTTCGGAGAACTTGGTTAGAGTTGCTGAGTCTACGGCGGTGGTTGTTCCTGTCAGGGATGAGGACCCTTTAGTATTAGAAGGAGTTCTTCGCGCAGTCCCCCTACATTCACCCCTTATAGTAGTGTCTAACTCCTCTACTAGGCCTCTCGACGTTTACTCTAGTGAAGCTGACATAGTTAAGAATCTCTACCAGCTGTCTGGGAGATCCATCATAATCTTACACCAGAAAGATCCACTCATAGCGGAGTTACTTAAGGATGAAGCTCCTGGCTTAGTAGACGAGTCTGAGGGGCTAGTTAGGGATGGTAAGGGTGAGGGTCTCTTAATAGGCACCCTAGTCGCTGAAGGTATTAACTCCAGGTATGTAGGGTATATAGACAGCGATAATTACGTTCCTGGGGCTGTACTCGAATACGCGCTCATCTACTACACAGCCCTAGCTATGAGTAAATCACCTTATAAGATGGTGCGCATTTCATGGGGATTTAAAGGCTGGTATGGGGAGGAATTCCTTCTGAGGAGGTGGGGGCGTGTATCCAGCATAGTGAGTAATGTGCTTAATAACGCTCTCTCAAGGGGGAGGAAGTTCGAGACGGACATAATAAAAACTAGTAATAGCGGCGAACATGCCATGAGTATAGAGCTAGCCAAAATGCTTAACTTCGCTTCTAGATACTCTATAGAAACTTACGAGTTAGTGTACTTACTTGAGAATTGTTATGTCGGCTTGAGGGAGGGCTTGTGTAAGGCGTTACCGAATACTATAGACATATTTCAGATAGAGTCGAGGAACCCGCATCTTCACTCACAGAAAGGTGAGTTACACGTAATAGAGATGCTTGCGGAGAGTTTAGGAGCTATATATCATTCTAGGCTGGCAGACCAACACCTCAAAAACATGGTACTCAAGATATTGAAGGAGTTCTCGTATGAGGAGGAACCGCCTAAGCCAAGAACTTACGAATACCCTAAAATAAACGCTAGGAAATTCCTTGATGAGGTATTATCAAGGAGTGAACTCTCGGTTGCTTACGGATTTTAGGTTGAGCGGTAAGGCGGTGATACTTACAGACGTAGACGACACTATGCTGCCTATAACGCAGGAGAGTTCAGTAGAGGAGTTAAGAAGTTTCTTAAGTGAGTTGAGGATGCTTGGAGTTGAGGTCGTGCCAGTAACGTTCAAGACATTCATCGAGGTTGAGGAATTGATGAGTAAGCTAAACCATAATTTCCCGGCATACGTAATCGAGGGAGGCTGCGTTATCTACGCGCTCAGAGGCTTCTTAAGATGGGGCCCCAAACAAGTGGCAGGTAATTACGAATTTTTAGAGTTATGTAATCCTATAAGTATCTACGAAGAATTACTAACGTACATAGAGGGAAGCCCGGATTGCTTAGGGAAAGCTTTAAGACTCAGTAAAGCGGAGCCAGAGAACGTGTCGAGAGCTCTAGGAATACCTACGGAATTAATCAAGTTATCTCAAGTGAGACTATATAGCGAGGTATTCATTACACAACACAACCCCTGCAGGAACTTCATAAGCTCCGTGATTAGAAACACGAGCCTTAAAACAATCCAAACTGAGAGAGCGGTACACATACTAGAGGCGGATAAGGATAGGGCGACACGCGAGCTCCTGAAGCAAATTAACGTGGTTGGGAGGGAAACGCTAGTTATAGGGTTAGGTGATAACCCTGCTGACGAAGGGATACTGAGAAATTCTGATGTGTCAGTCATAATATCTGAGAACAGGGCGGAATGGTTTAAGAAGGCCTACTACTTAAGAAGCCCCGGAAAACCACCCGACTCGTGGATCAAGGCAGTGAAGCGAGCTTTAAGCGTCGTAGGCTTGTACTTCTAGCTATGAGTAATTAATGGGTCGCCCTAAGCGGGCGGAGCCCCGTGACACGGGCCCCGATGAAAGGGGGCTCCGAGGGCGATGAAGCCAAGGGCAGAGGGATCCACATAAGCCCCAATGAAGCCCAGACCCCATCCATCCCTCTTTAGGATGAGGAAGTTAAGCGCTCATATACCTTCACGCCACCGACGTAAGTCGCTAAAACCTTAATCTCCTGTAGCGTCTTCTCGTCGATTGCGTAAGGGTCTTTATCCACTATTATGAAGTCAGCAAGCTTACCTACCTCTAAGCTTCCTATACTGCTTTCTTCTCTTAAGACGTAAGCCGAGCCATAAGTGTATAAGTGTAGGACTTCCGTAAGCGATAGCTTTTCGTGTGGGGTATGTTTAGAGAGTTCTATATTATCGTGCTCGCCTCTAGTTACTGCCGCGTAAACAGTTTCCCAAGGATTTAGAGGCTCTACTGGGGAGTCCGTACTAATACCTAGAGGCACTCCTGAATCAACTAAAGTCTTGAAGGGATAAACCCAAACAGCTCTTGAGCTACCGAGTCTCTTAAGTACCCACCAATCCGTTATGACAAAATGTGGTTGAATCACTAGTGGCGTACCTAACTCCCCGATCTTAGTGATTTGATCAGGCCTTACAACAGATGCGTGCTCAATCCTATGTCTAGACTCACGTGAGTCTTTAATTCTTGAGTAAATACGTAAGACTAGGTCAATGGCTGCGTCACCTATAGCGTGTATAGCTAGTTGAAGACCTGCTTCATGAGCTTCCTTAACAAGTTTTTCTAGGGTTTTCTCGTCTATGAGTTGAGAGCCGCGAGTATTTGGTTCATCACTATATGGTTCTGTGAGCCACGCAGTCCTAGCACCTAAAGAGCCGTCAACAAATATCTTAATGCCGTAAATCTTCAGGTAATCATTCCCAAAACCACTCCTCACACCTAATTTCTTAAGGGTTGATAACAGGTCGTTGTTTCTCCCTGGGTTAAGGTAAGCTCTAACCCTGATGAATAGTCTACCTTCATACCTGAGTTCTTCAAGTGCTTTAAAAGTTGTTTCGTTAACGCTTACAAAACCTACCGTAGTTACCCCGAGAGAGGCTGCGTATTTAATCGCTTCCTCCAAGAATCTCTTATGATCTTCTATCGTCAGAGACTCCCTAAATTTGTTTTTAGCTATGTCAAGAGCTTCTTCTCTAATAATGCCTGTTGCCTCCCCCTTCTCATCTCTTAACACGTGAGGGGAGTCACTATCTATGAGTCCCGTGATCTCCATAGCCTTAGTGTTCAACACTGCCGCGTGCCCGCAGACACGAGTTAATAACACAGGCTTATCACTAACCACCTCATCTAAGTCCCAACGGGTAGGCCACCTACCCTCCTTAAAGAATTCTTGATCCCATCCATGCCCGAAAACCCACGAGCCTAGCTTATCAGCGAATCTTCTAACCCTATCCTTAAGTTCATCAATACTCCTAACACCTCTTAAGTCAACTGTGCTCAGAGACATTCCAACCCCGTCTAAGTGCATGTGCGCGTCAATAAATCCCGGTAAAACTACTTTACCCTCTAAATCAATTAAATCACACCCAAGTAATTCGCTAATCGCTAAAGCACTTGATCTACTGCCGGTGAAGATAACCCTACCGCCAGCGGCCACCAAAGACTCGGAAGTTTTTAAAGGACTGTATGATAGGTAAATCTTACCGTTAATTAACGTTAGACACCTTCCCAAACAGATCACTCAAGAATATCTATTCATTAACGTCTAAAATATTCTTGGCCTGCTCAAGTATCAACCTAGTATCGTATCCAACCACAACATTATTATAAATCCTGACATGAAGCCAAGCGTTGAGAGACTTTCATGACCATGCCTATGTGTCTCCGGAATTACTTCATGACTAACTACGTATATCATCGAACCAGCGGCAAGAGATAGTGTTAAGACCAGTAAACTAGTTGTCATAGAAGACAGCAACGCCGCCACCACCGCCATTAAAGTCTCGCTTAAGCCGCTCAATACGGAAATGCCTAGAGCTCTCTTCTTACTCTTCCCTGCTATAGCTATCGGGAAGGAGACCGCGAATCCTTCCGGTATGTCCTGGATCCCTATAGCTATTGCCGTGGCGAGACCTACGGGAGAGCTAACGACGGAGGAACTGCCCACAGCTAAGCCTTCGGGCAGGTTATGTATTAAGATAGCCATGGTCACGAGCCATACGTGCTTCATTCTATCCTTCATGAACGAAGGCCCTTCATAACCCTTCAGTAAATGCTCGTGCGGTATAATTCTATCCAGAAAAACAATGAGTACCACACCTGCTAAGAATCCTGCCGTAACTAAAGAAACTCCGCCTAACTCAATAGCAGGTAGTAAAAGACTCGTGAATGAAGCCACGACCATGACTCCAGCGCTGAATCCTAATCCCACATCTAAGTGTTTCTCACGACCTTTAGCTCCAATTAATCCTGCAAGCCCTCCTAAGGAAGTCAATAAGGCAGGTATCAAGCCAAGCATTAAAGCTCTCAAGACAATATTCTCCGGCAACTCGTTCAACGATTTCACACCCCCTACTTTGGTGCCGGCGGTGAAGACATCGCCTATACCTTCGGCATGCTCCTTTCCTGTGTGGGATGACCCCCCACTGTCTTAGGAGCTAGCCAATCTATTACCTCATCTATCTTATCGCTGATTATCCTAACTACTATAGGGCCTAGCGGTGATTCGCTGTCTAAGGTCACTAAGGTAGCTCTACCAACGTAAGCACTTTGCTTATTAAGCTTGAACTCAGTAGTGTTACCTACCTTATTATTGAGCAGTACGTTCCTGAAGGCGTCAAGGATCCTCTCCTGTCTTAAGAGTCTGTGAAGCTTCACCAGAGACTCTATCTTGTCGCTTTCACCGACTAGCTTGTTATAAGGGTAGTCTTCAACAACTTCGATCTTGCTTAAGCTGAAAAGATTAGTTACGGCTTTCACGACCTTATCCTTGTCTTCAGTAGGCCTTACCTCACACGTCACTATCAGCATGAACATCCCTCAAAACCTCCTCAATCATCTTTAACGCTTCTTCCACAACTGACTCTATATCCCTACCTTGATTCACCACTATTATGTCAGCCATAGCTATGACGTTCCCTAAACCTAACTTAAGTTCCTTGAGGTCTCTCTCAAGAAATTCTTGATAGTTTTTGGGGTCGTCCCCCCTACCCCTATTCAGTAACCTCCTAAATCTTTCCTTAGGTGATGCATGAACAGCTATTAAGATAACATTAGTCTTACTTCTGAACATATTAACCTCCTCCAAGCTCCTAACCCCGTCAATCACGTAAAGAGAGCCCTTAGCAATACTAGCTAGGACTAACTTAGCTACCGCGTCAGGACCCATCTCATCTCTTAACTCGTTAGCTAGCCTCATTAGGTTTTCCCTATCTATGGGAAGCCCCCTCTTAATAGCTTCTGACCTGACGAAATCACCCATATTAAGTAGTTTAGCGTTTAAACGCTTAGCTATCCTCATAGCGATCTCTGATTTACCGGCACCAGGCATCCCGGTCACACATATTAGCATGCCTCCACGCCCTCCTAAGCATTTAACTTAGTGAAACATAAGTTTACAAGGATTCACGATATTTAAATCCATCACCTTAGAGCCTTACTTGCCTACCTTAAAGCTCTCTAGAGTTTTCCTAGGCTGTATCTCCACTTGCGTTATGCCTTTCCTCGCTGGTAGTGATACGTTATAGATTTTCGTACCCCCTATTGATGTCTCAACCACCCTAGCGTTATGTGCGTGCGCGTGAATCACGACGTCCGGCTTAACCTCCTTCACGACCTTCTCCATTAACTGCGACCCCATGAACGGGTAGATCCTCTCAGGCTCGCCCTTAACCGTTAAGAAGGTTGGCGCGTAGTGAGTGATTAACACCACGAGTTCAGCGCGTTTTTTAGCTTCCTCGATTAGAGACTTAAGTATTCTCGGTCTCTCCATGTAGACCATCCTGAGTTCCGGCTTATTTCTTTTCTGCCAGTACGTCAACCTATCTAGAGAGCCTCTAGAACCTATGAAAGCAACGCTCACACCCCTAATATTCATTAAGGTCATGGAATCGTTCAACCACAGCAACTCGGGATACCTGCTTATGAAGACATCCTCATACTCGTGGTACTCCTCATTACCGAACACCGATATGATCGGGGTGTTAGGAAATTTCGTCTTAACCTCATCAACTATGACTTCCAGCTCGTCAGCCTTACCCTCATCAACCATGTCACCCGCGAAAACACACACATCCGGCTTGAATAAAACCATAGATCTTAGCGAGGCTTGAAAAATGTGGAGATACCTCCTACCGTGCACGTCGCCGACCGCACATACCTTAATTGGTTGCATCACACATCAGCCTCTAAAACACAAAACAATTCGAAGTTAATAATATGTGATTTCCTAAAGCCGAACTATTCGCTTGTTCGAGTACTTGAGGTATTTTGGAAGCTATAGAAACACTTAGTTTAAAAAGTTTTTATATGGTTACGTGCTTAAGACGTATCTTGATGAGCTGATGACCCATGTGGGGGCTCTGACCTCCTCCCCGCCCTAAAGGACGAGGCTTTCAGTTGTAACTCCAGCGATTTCAACAACCCCCACACCACAAAGCATACTATCCAAATCAATAACAAGCCAACCCAAATTAACCTAGTAAATGTTACAGCCCCCGCCCTGAAGGGCTGGGATGGTTGGAAAAGTTTATAAGCTCTGTATTCTGTGATGTTCTTGATGACGATAATGTCGTTGCTCGTGAGTCTCGGGAGCCACTCTCTAGCGATACTCGGTATGTGTGCTAGACATACTAGGTTAGAACTATGCTCCCGAGACTATGATGATAATAATGTCCATTACCCCGAGTCCCTCGAAGGAGGGATAGGGGTAATGGGTCGGAGACCCGGCCCGGGATTAAATCCCCAAAGCGGGGAGATGTAATCCCAAACCTCTCCGCCCTAGCAGGAACCCTCGTCCTTTAGGGCGGGGAGGAGGTCAGGGAGTAGACAAGCACACTGCATCAGCATACCTAGTAGCCTTGAGAGCACTAACCAAAGCAAGTAAACGAAACAAATAATCATGAAAACCGAAACAGCCTAGGGAACCCTTGGATCGTGAGCGAGGAGGCAGAGCAAAGGAGGCGGGATGAACACGCACGTGGTATTTTGAGTATTTTCGTTATTTCGGTAGCTACGCACGGGCAATCACTCCACCCTAAACGGATCTTCTGATTACGTATCAGCTTATTAACTAGTTTACAGGAGAATGCTAGGTGAGTTTAATGGGTATATTGAGGGGTGTGAACGCGTCGGGACATCTAGGTTGGGTGACTAAGAACTGCATAATATGTAGGAAGTCTCTCCACGTAGGGAAAGACATCCTCTACACATGCAGTAAATGCGGTAGCGATAAAGTGATTGTTTGCTCAGGTGACTACAGATCCCTAAACGGCAAATGCCCTTACTGTCACTCAGACTTAATACCTCTTTTATGATTTAATGATTTTTTATTAAGGGCCTGCTCAAAATATTTAAGTCTTCAGGTTTTTATTTTTAACCCCCCACCATATATATTCTTGAAACTAAGAGATAAGTGCTTGAGGGTTAATGCTGTGAGTAAATCTAGTGAGTCTCTGGAGCTTGGTATAGAAGGTTTAGACAAGCTTCTAGGAAGCTTTATCTCCCCACCATACAATATAGTTATAGCGGGGCATCCCGGATCCGGCAAGACAACCATGGCTTCTACCATATGTTACTCTAACGCTCTTAAAGGACGTAAATGCTTATACATATCCCTGCAAGAAGATAAGGAGAAATTATATGAATACATGAGTAAGTTAGGACTTAATTTAAGGGATGTAGAGTCTAGAGGACTCTTTAAATTCATTAAAATACCTATGTCACTCGATATAGAGGGGGTTGCTGAGACAATAAGCAAGTTTGTTTCCGAAGAACACACCGTTGTAGTGATAGATTCCTTAAATCCTTTGCTAGACATCGTTGAGAAAAATATTGAGAAGAGGTCTTGGCTACAGAACTTCTTCTACACTATCTCACGAGTAATCAACGGCTTACTCATACTAATAGCTGAGATGCCGTACGGTTCCCAAACAATTGAGTTAGGGAGCATAGAGTTCGTTTCTGACGCGATCCTAATATTAAAGCACAGGATAGATGAGGGCTTCCTAGTCAGGACTCTTGAGATCAGGAAGGTTAGGGGAGCACCGATATTACTTGCTGAAGTACCGTTCTCGATAAGTGAGGGTAAAGGGGTTGAAGTCTGGATACCGGCAATACTGGAAGAAATTAACGAAGTAGGAAAACAGATAGAGGTGCCTTGCAACCTACTCCAAAAGACTTTAATGCACATACATAAGGGTATGGTCATAAACATTACCTACCCACCAGACACGGATTATGTTGATTTAATGTTAGTGTTACTTGGTTTAGCTCTGAAAGAGAATCTAAAACTACTCCTAATAAGCTATAAGTACCCACCCACATCAACACAGGAAGCTTTAAGAAAGAAACTCATTAATAAAGGAATTAGTAGGGATCAGGCTGAGAAACTAATTAGTGATTACATTATCTTCAAAAGCATCAACCCGTTCTCATACAGTGTCTCACAACTCATGATACGTGAGTTATTAATGATTGAGAAACTAAATCCTGACATAATAGTCTTTCACGGGGTTGAAATACCTAGACACACAACAAACATTAACACCCATATTCGAGAACTCTATAATCAGATGAATTACCTAAAGAAACTAGGTAAAATAATTGTTAGGATTGGCGCTTACACAGATAATCTAAGCTATAATCTAGAATCTAGGATAGCTGATGTCATAATAAGATTCTGGTATGAAGGCTCAGAAGGCAATGTAAGTCATAAAGCTTACATATGGAGGAGATTCAGGAATCCTTACATAGCGACTCAAGAAGAACTACAAGAATGTGTTGAGGAAGTTACGGACACCATAAGAAAATCATTTACGTCAGCCCTATCAAGTTAATAAAAACAACCACATATTTTATGGACAGAAACCTTAGGTCATAGCTTTCTATTAATAATTCATGTCTTTCTACACTTCTCAGAGCCATGGGGAGCTCTATGCTCACATAGTGTGGGAAAAGCTTATAAGACTTCCGTAGCACGTAGTTGGAGTTGAGATGATCTTGATGAGCTAGTGAGGGGGCTTAAGGAAAGCGTAATGAATCACTCGCTAAGTATCTGCGGATATTTAGCAAGTAAATCATAAAACTTAGCGGGAGGTAAACGCTCCAGTATATCATAAATCTTTATAAACTCTTGAAAATGTATTACATGAAGTAGGGTGTGAGATGAGTAAGAAGAGTAAGGTAGATATAGTTTCCCTATGTGGTGGGTTACCGGAAGAACTTTGCGTTCAGTTAGGTGCTGAGGAACAGCTTGTTAAGATAAGGTTAGAGAGGAGGAAGTTTGGTAAGGAGGTCACGATTATTGAGGGTATAGACCCATCAACGTATGATTTAAAGAAAGTAGCTTCCGTTCTTAAGAGTAAGTTAGCTACTGGTGGTACGGTTAAGGATAATCACATAGAAATACAGGGTGATCAGAGACAAAAAGTCAGGAATATACTTATTGAGGAGTTCGGGATTCCTGCCGAGAGCATAATATTCATAGAAACCGAGTAAGATCTTTTTATGGATTATTCCTCCTCGTCCTCCGGGACTTTAAGGTTTAGTTGCTGAGTTATTTCCCTATACCTGTTCCTTACCGTGACTTCAGTCACGCCGGCTACTTGAGCTATGTCTTTCTGAGTTTTCTTTATCCCGCAGAGTCTGGCCGCGATATAGACCGCTGCCGCGGCTACCCCGGCAGGGTCCTTACCAGCCGTAATCCCGGTACTCTTAGCTTGCTCAAGTATTTCCTTAGCCTTTGCCTCCACTCTCCCGCCAAGCCCTAACGCTGAAATCATTTGCGGTATGTAATCACTAGCTCCTGAGACGGGTATCTTAATATTGAGTTCACGAACTAATAACCTGAAACACCTAGCTATTTCCTTCTTCTGAGTCTTAGTATACTCAGCGATGTCATCAAGAGATCTAGGTAGCTTGTAGAGTCTGCAAGCTATGTAAAGACAAGCAGCAACAACCGCCTCCACTGCTCTGCCCCTAACCACCCCTCTCTCAACCGCCTTTCTGTAGATTGTTGCGGCCTCGTCTTTGATGGCTTCGGGAAGACCTAATTCTACTGCTAACCTATCTAACTCCTCAGCGGCTTGAGTTATGTTCCTGTCTATACTATTCTGTATTCTAGTCCTTATCTGCCACTTACGCATACGCATAGCTTCCAACTTACGCTCTAACTCTAACTTCTTGCCTGAAGCGTCCCTATCACGCCAATCAATCATGGTGGCTATGCCGCTATCATGTAATGTCTGCGAGAGTGGGGAGCCGGAACGCGATCTCTTCTCCTTCTCCTCAGGAGTAAACGCTCTCCACTCAGGACCTTGATCAACAACCCTTTCCTCAATAACCTCACCGCTCTCAGTACATATGTACTCTCCCCTAACCTCATCGTAAATAACCTTACCCGGAGGACATTTCTCCTCCTGCTTCTCGAGATCTACCGTCTTAATCACCCCCGTAAACCTTAAAAACTCTTGTTACAGAGTTAATAAGCTTTTTTACTAGATTAAAGAAAACTACCACACAAACCCCGCCTGCGAAACACTCTGTAAATGAACTAACTCGCACCAGTTTCTAACCCCCATATAATATTATCTCAGTAAGAGGTCCTAACAAGAATTAAGAGAGTACATTAGAGAATATATTGTTAAAGTTTTGAGACACTCTAAAACAACGAAAACTATGTTTTTTCTAGCTCGCTTATGAACTCAGCCATTATCTCAATCCCTTTCCTAAGCTTATCTTCTGGTTGAGTCACGAAGGTTATTCTAAGATGGTTATTTCCGTGATCACCAAATATAGAGCCCGGCAACATAACAACTCCTTTCCTATCAGCTAGTTGATACGTGAAATCAATATCATTCATCCCCAGTTTTTCTAGGTAGGACGTCATGTCAGGGAATAAGTACATGGAGGCCGGCGGTTTCCACACCTTCGCCTCAGGTAAGTATTTCTTCAGAGCGTCGTAGAGCGCGTCCCTCCTAGACCTATATATCGGGATGACCTTGCTTAAGTATTTTTCTTTTATACCTGATGTGAGCGCGTAGTAAGCAAACCACTGTCCAGGAACAGGTGAGGTAATGCTTAAGAGCCCCTTAATCTTAACCATCTCAGTTATTACTTCTTTCGGCGCGTACGTGTATCCAACCCTGAATCCAGGTATTGCGACGTCTTTAGAGAACGAGTTAATGCTTATTAATTTCTCCATAGTTCTAGAATATCTCTGAATCCACACATGCTCCCCCTCATACACTACATGCTTGTAAGCCTCATCGTATATTAACCACACGTCATTATCTATGCATAAATCAGCTATGAGCTTCATCAAGTCCTCTCTTATTATCCTACTGGTCGGGTTGTCTGGACTGACCACTATGATGGCTGCGGTATTCTTGTTTACAGACTCCTTTAAACACTCCTCACTAGGCTGGAAACCCCCGTCGATCACCTGACCACACTTCCTTACCCTCAGCCCATAGAGCTCTGCTAAATCCCAATACACACTGTACGTCGGGTCTAGCAAAACTATCTCGTCACCAGGATCCGTCGTAGTTATCAATGAGAGATTCATCCCTTCAACCCCGCCTGAAGTAATGACGATGTTCTCAGGATCTACCTCGAAACCACCATACCTCCTTAAGTCTTCTTTAATAGCTTCACGCAACTCGTAAAGCCCCTTCGTGGACACATATCTAAAATGATTGAAAGGATTCTTAGTGAGCTTATCATAGAAATCCTTTATTAATTCTTCATCAGGCGGGAGACCTGGCTGGCCGGCCGAGTAATTATAGACAGTTCTCCCAGACTTAAGAAGCTCGTCAACCTTAGCTACGAGTCTCCTATGAGGCGATGGCTTTATTTTTGAAGATCTTAGTGAAATCTTCCTCATATATATCATCTCAAAATACTTTTTGACCAAAATTAATAAAGCTTTAATACGATTTAAATTATTCATAGATGTCTTACAGAGGCTTAAACATGTCTAATGCTGTAATTAATTAAAGATCCGGGTATATTACTTTGAACCATAGCAACTCAATATTTATATTAGTTGCCTAAGAATAGTTATTGGGGTGTCTTTAATTGGTTAAGTATAAGGTAATAGTTGATAGACAAACGTGCATAGCCTGTGGTGTAGCTCCCTCACTATGTCCTGAGGTCTTCGTCTTAGGTGAAGATACTGGGAGAAATATGTTGACGCAAAAATACGCTACCGAGACCACAGAAGACATATCCACGGGGGTAATCCCTGAAGAGCTTTATGAGTGTGTTAAGCAAGCCGCAGATGCCTGTCCGGTAGGAGCCATAAAAATTGAGGAAGTAAAAGAGTAACTTAATTTTCCGTATATCGCCCAATTAACTATATTAAACAGTATTTTGAGTGTTCTCATATTTTCGGAGGATTATAGAATCATCAGCTTCATCACATCCAGAGCCCTCCTTATCAAGCTTAGCGCTCTTAAGCCCTCTCAAGTTATTTAATATTATCGCAGAACAGATTATTCGCGAATAAGTATTTAAACCTTACTAATTGAAAACGCGTAAGATCGCAAGCATACACAGTAGGTGTTCAAGTATTTCGTCAAGGCAGACATAGTCACGATTCCGTCACGTAGTCCTTGTTCTGACTATGAAGTCTTGGAATAACTTCTTGAATGAGTCTAGGTCTATTATTGGCTTACCCTCCTTAACGATTGATTGCTTGGCTGGGTAGTTTACTTTATATGAAGGATTGTTCTCAGCTATTCTCTCCTCATAGGTCGGGACGTAAGGGTTAACGTAGAATACTCCTATAGGTATCCTAGTATCCCACTCCATGGATTTCTCAAAAGCTTTCAGTACCTTGTTCATTACGGCTTCCTCACTAGCTTCCTTTGGTAGCGGATCCCACCCAATATCCTCGAGTTTGTAAAGCCTCTTCCTATAGTATTCCACGGTATGTATGTCGTTATACGTAACGCAGGGTTGCAGAACGTCTACGAAGGCAGAGCCTTTGTGTGTGATGGCTTTCTTAAGTATCTCTTTAAGGTGTTCTGACTCGAACGCGTAAGCCCTAGCAACGAAAGTATACCCCGAAGCTAGAGCGAGAGCTACTGGGTTGACCGCGTCCTGTATGTTAGGCTTGGCAAGAGACTTAGTTTTAGCGCCTTTAGGTAGTGTTGGAGAAGCCTGACCCTTAGTCAAGCCGTAAACCTTATTATCGTGCATTACGACAGTTATATCTATGTTTCTCCTACCTAAAGCTACGAAGTGCCCGGCACCAATGCCTAGGAGATCGCCATCACCCCCGTGAACCACGACCTCAAGCTCGGGATTAGCTAGCTTTATCCCAGTAGCGAATGGTATGGCTCTCCCGTGTAGTGTGTGAACCCCGTTCACTTTCACGAAATGAGGTGTTTTGCCGGAACAACCTATCCCAGAAACTACCACAGTTCTCGAAGGATCTAGTTCAAGCTCTGCGAAAGCCTTATACAGCGCGGCCACTATCCCGAAGTTTCCGCACCCTGGACACCAATCCTGCCATACGGGTGATTTATAGAAAGTCATGTCACGCGCCATAACTCAACACCACCTTCTCAACTCCTTTCAGCCTTATCTCATCAACAGCTTCCACGAGTTCCGAGAGGTATATAGGCCTTCCAGTAAACTTACTCACTCTTCTTAACTTCTTGAAGCCTGTGTTCATAGTTATTAAATCAGCTAGCTGGACTACGTAACTATGCTCTACTACTACTATCGTAGAGTCTACGGAACTAAGTAACTCGCTAATGTAAGTGCTTGGGAAAGGCCATAAGATCCTCAGCTGTAGGTAAGCTGCTTCAACACCCCTATTCTTAAGCATCTCCACGGCGTCTAACGCAACCCCCTTAACAGAACCCCACCCAATCATGAGCACCTCCGGGTTTCCTGAACCAAAATACGCCGCTTTCTTACTGTTAGGAATTTCTGAATCTATTAACTCAAGCTTCTTCATCCTCTTAGAGTACATCTTAACCCTGTTCACTGGATCCTCACATATATGTCCTAGCTCGTCGTGCTCGTCACCAGTATACCACATAATAGCTTTAGAACCTAAGTAAGCTCGTGGGGATACTTGACTACCTAAGTCAAATCTCTTATAAGTTTCGTCACCTTCCGTCACAAGACCTCTATCTATGAGTATGTTGTTTAAGTCAGGCAACGGCATCAGCGTCAAGGTGTTAGCCAGAAACTTATCTAGTAAATGAATGACCGGCAACTGATACTTCTCAGCTATGTTGAATGCGTCGACAGCATCATATAGTGCTTCAAGATGATCCCCTGAGGAGAGGACTACGCGCGGGAACTCGCCGTGACCTGAGAAAACAGAGAATAAGAGATCGCTCTGACTACCCCTGGTAGGTAACCCGGTGCTTGGACCACCTCTTTGATAATACGTTACCACTACAGGAACCTCGTTCATGCCTGCCCATGAAAGGCCTTCAACCATCAAACTAAAGCCGGGCCCGCTCGTGGCCGTAGCACTTCTCACTCCAGTCAATGATGCCCCTATAGCCGACGTTATAGCAGCTATCTCGTCCTCAGTCTGAATAACTATTAAGCTGGAAGCCCCGTCTCCCATGTCAAGTTTCTCGTACTTCTCTAGAGTGAAGCTCTCGTCAGCCGCCGGCGTTATCGGGTAGTAGCTCTGATACCTCAAACCACCTATTATCTTACCGATAGCTACCGCGTCATTGCCTGAAACTACTAGAAATTCTTCAAGCCCTATGCCAAGACCTTCGAGAATTAACTCGTTAATCCCGTAATCAACGATCGCGTTCCTTACTGAAGCAACTATTTCCATGTTCTGCGTTACTAAGTCCTCACGTCCCCTAAAATGTTTTGTGAAACCATACATGAGCGACTCCTCATCAAGTCCTAACAGACCGGAAATCGCGCCGATAAGTATGGAGCTTACATATCTAGATACTTGCTGAGGACTCAACTTAAACTTCCTACCAGCAATATTCAGGATCTCGGCGTAGTTAAGATCAACTACCTTCACGCCCCTACGATTCTTTAAGTAACTCACTAAACCAGAGATTCTCGGCTCAAGACCTAACGAGGTAAGCCTTTCCTCAACCCTCTCTTTAAGCGGTTCCTCGACACTCAATATAGAATCTAGTCTTTTATCGTTAGATGCTTTATCATATATTAAAACACCGCCATCTCTCAAGTCATCAAAGTGAGTAAACACAGTCTCAGGATCCATAGCCGCTATCAGGTCTACAGGATATGTCAGAGATCTAGGCACGCTCTTCGAAGAAATTCTTAAGTGTATATAACTATGTCTCCCCTTAATATTCGAGAAGTACTCTCTATCAGCTATGAAACCATGCCCAGACCTCGCTAAAGCATAACCTAACACGGCCATACTTGTCTCAAGACCTGCTCCTTGAGGACCCCCTAATATAGCGTTTACCTCACTACGAGGCATCCTGACCCACCTAATCAGCCGTCGGGGATTCCTCACCAGCTATGTCGTCAGCAAAGTTACTCACAACAACATGCCTCCTCCAGTGTTTCTCAAGCTCCTCAAGAGTGTATATGTACTCACCGCAAGTAACACAGTACAGGAAACCCTCACTACTCAAGACCCTCCTTAAGTCATCAAGCGTGACCTCCTTGAACTGAGGACAGAATCTCCTCTCACCACTTAAAACCACCACCTCTCTTAGGTTGATGCAGTAACCTAGATACTCATGGGTATCATGCAACTTAAAGAATACACAATTCCTACAATCAGCTACGGCCTCATTCATAAGCAACACCATGATTTATTATTCTTCAGATAAATAAAAATATGAAGTTAAGGAAACAATAATGATCTACTTACCAACTCATTTTAATAATAAAATTATTTAAGATTATTAATAATTATACACTTATTTTTTCGTAAGATGTATTATCGCTTTAGGATTCTTTATTCTCAACGCGAGAGTTTCCCAGAGTCTGTATAAGTGCTCGTCAGCTGAAGGTCCTAGGTAGTCTAGGACCGCGTCAGCTCCGACGACTAAGTCTATCATGTATTTATTTACTGAGATAACTAGTACGTCTTCATCACTGAGTAAGGGGGTTTGCACGACCTCATGCACTAAAGCCTTAACCCTTTCTAACTCCATAATGCCTGCCTTCTCCGTGTACTTTAATAGGTCAGCATACCGTGCAGGACTCACTAACAACACGTAAGGTGGGGGCACTGCCTCATCAATTAGCCTCTTCACAGCTCTTGAGATATCCGCTACGGGGTTCCCCGGCACGCTCCAATCACTTAACTCCCCCTTAATACTCATCTTACAGGTGAGGAGTCCCGGCCATCCTCTCTCTAAATCACCCTCAAGTATTATCTTATCCTCAGCTAAAGCGAGCTTCGTTGACGCAAGCACCAGCGGTGCTAGATCCGGCTGAATCCCTGTCTTAATCCAGTAATCCAGTATCCTAACCTTAACACTGAATTGAGTGCTTAACTCGCTAAGCAACACCATCCTACTAATTCTAGACTTAATAACTTCCTCCGCGCTAACTTCCTCTAACGGGAAAGCCTCAACTCCTCTGCCTACGTGAACAACTTCTAGTACTTTACGTAACCTCCTAGAAGAGTCAATGATCTCTCTAGCTTTAGCACTCAGCTTCTTCAACGTTTCATCTTCCTTAATCGTTTCCTGTGCCGGCGGGTCGTCTCCAGGCACTGAAACGCCGGTTAACTCCCTTACCTCCTCAGCACCAGCCTTCAACTCAGCAACTTGTTCTGGGTCTAGGTTCTTAAGCAACGCGAGGAACTCACCAACATGGGTCTTCTCCTCCCTCGCTATATCCTCAAAGACCTTCCTCACTTTCTCGTCGTCCGAATATCTAGCTAACTGCAAGTACAGGCTTATAGCATCTAACTCAGCTATTATAGAGAGTCTTAAAGCCTCGGCCACCTCCTCCTTACTGAACTTCCTTAACTGCGGTAACTCAAGAGGGTGTTTACTGAGCAAACCATCACCCCTATAAGATTTTACTAGAAAAATTAAATACTTAACCTAAATTAAAGCGTTCCTACCACACGTCGTAACCTAAGGTTCTACCTTCACCGCTTGAGTGAAACACGAGCTCCACTAAACATCAACTAACTTCATTTTAAAGCCCTTCAAAAAGTCTTACCAAGAACTGCGAGACTCCAGTTATAATATCCTTTAACATCATTCATATAGTTGGTGGTTGAGGTGAGTCAAGAGGACGAGTTAGTGAGTAAGTGGCTTATAGAGGAAGGCTTTAACGTTAGGAAACTTGAGGCACAGCCGCACTTCAAGATCGCTTGGGGTCTCGACGTCTACACACAGCCCCCACTTCACGTGAATCTCAAAATCTTCAGACCGGAGGGTAAGGATGACCGGTATGTCCTCTTACTAGGTGTTGCAGTATCTCCTGAACACAAGAAGAAATTGAGTGAGTTAAGTGCTGAGGAAGCCTTAAGATTCTCATCGAAATTAATGTATAGGATCATCTCCGTGTGCCCTGCCTGCAACGCAGGTCTTCAACCAAGTCCGGTGGATCTTCAGGCAATTACAGTTGCGCGAGTCATATTCAGGAGTGAGTTAAGTGAGAATTATAAACCGAGATTCGTAGAACATGTTTATACGTTGATAAACGCGTTCTTCACCATAGTCTCCACCTTCAACGAAGAATTCCCGGTAATACCTCCTAAAACGAGAGCCGGTAAAGAACCCTCAACAATACTCTAGTACATGTAGCTAAGGAAATTCTCACCGCTAAGTAGTTAGGTTGAAAGTTATATGAGGTAACTAATCAAGTAGTAACCAGACTGACTGTCCGCTCCTAATCACTGAAGGTTTATAAGGTAAATGAAGTTTTTGTATTTCATGAATTTTTTACCTATAACACACTGTACACACTTCAATAAAGTTATTTATAGATCATTATAAAAAACAACTCAGAGGACGTAATGAGTTAACCTTCAATAAGTTTATATACCTCTTAGTAGATATCATTAATGCGGTGAAAACTATGGAGAAGTGGATGGCCTTTGATGTAAAAGCTAAGAAGAAAGTAGAGATTCAGAACCCGCAGTTCATGAAGTTAAAGAACAACAGGTGGGCTGTAGTAGGTACTAGCCCTGAGACAAAGATTAAGGTAGTCAGGTTCTTAAGCAAGAAGGAAGTTGAGGACCTCAAGAAGAAGGGCTTAATCAAAGAGTAAGTTAAGTCCAAAACTCTTTTAACCCTATTTTTCCTCAAAAATCTTTTGAAATCGATCCTAGGCTTACCCTAGTCTTCAATTCTTAAGGCATAAGTCAATTCATTTACTAAGCGCATTAAGAGTGTATCATCAACGAGTATTCCTAGATTCCTCAGATTCTCAACTATCTCACGAGTCCCCAGCGTTTTAATATATCCCCCTATTAGCCAGATGGGCGTATCAATAAGTAACGCGGGAATTCCGGACTCTTCACTAACGACATCCCAGACACTCCTTACGTTCTCAGGACGTTTTAATAGTTCCTCAGCTAAATCCTCTAATTCCTTGAGGGTTCTCCCGCTTCTCGCTCGGGGAGTTAGAAGACCTGAAGTGAGGGTGACTAGAGCAACCCTCCTGTCCACAGGTATAGGGATTTTCGAGAGATCCACGTCCACCCCAGTAGATTTGAGAACGTAGTAAGCCATCTTAGCAGAGAAAACCACGGTTTTGGATTCCCTCCCTGTTTCAAGACATGAAGAAATCTTACTCAAGTAGTCCTTAACCCAGCCCTTACTTAAGCTCCTGAACGCCTCACCACACCTTAACACTTTGTTAAGTCTTCTTATCTTAACCTCTAAGTAAAGCTTATTGTAATTACGTGTGAATTCCTCAACAAGCTTAACAGCTTCCCTGAAATCTCTCACGCCACCACACCTACCTACAATAAAATCCGCGAACAAACTCCAGAAATCCTCCCCCTTCATGCTGAGAGCGTAGGAAACTAAGCCGTTTATTGCAGGAAACACTACCGAGATCTCACCACAGAACTTCGGTAACTTACTTAAAGACACGTACTGAGGGTCAACATGCACGAACTCCTCACAACCCTCACGCCCTAAAGACTTAAAAACAGAACTCACTGCTCTGAGTCTCCCCCCATTAACTACATAAGCGCACATGGAACTCCCTGATTGACTCTTGAAGACTCTTCTAATATTTTTGTGTTAGGTTGAATTATTGATTCTCTCCACACATAACGAACGACACAACTACCTTTAGAGCGAAGCTACCAGGAATTGAGTGGGGGCGTCGATGCATTTAAACATGCGTAAAGGTATGCTGACAATAAATTAGATCCTTTCTAAGGTTTTTCTAGGCCATTAGTTAGTTTTCTTAAGAAAGATATTTAAGGTTTCTATCGTTAATACTACTTGGTGAGATCATGTCCTTATTGAGTCCCAGAATGCAGGAATTACTTAACAAGCAGTTAAATCAGGAGTTAAGGAACGCGTACTTATACCTTTCGATGTCCGCGTATTTCGATGACTTAGGTCTCAAAGGTTTCGCACACTATTTTAGAGTCCAAGCTAAGGAGGAGGTAGGTCACGCTATGAAGATCTACGAGTTTATCTACGATGCCGGAGGTAAAGTAATCTTATCTGAGGTTCCGCAACCGAAGACTTCGTGGGGGTCTGTAAGCGAGGCCATCGAGGACTTCTACACAGCTGAAGTAGAGAACACTAAAAGATTCTACGAGTTAATGGACGCTGCTAGAGATGAGGGCAATAAGGTAGTTGAGTCTTTCCTTAAATGGTTCATAGACGAGCAGGTAGAAGAAGTGAGTAACGCTAACGACCTCTTAACTAAGATCAAGATTATAGGAGAACATAAACCCACGCTCTTAATGCTAGACGCTAAGCTAGCTGAAAGAAAATAATAATCTAACACATTAATGAATAGTGAGTACCAAGTAGTAGAAAATCGCTATAGTGAAAGCGAGCATTATCGCGGGGATTAAGTACTTATAGACTCTAAATAGACTCTCCTTAAAGTACTGCACAGTGAACACCAAACAAAGGTGTACTGGCGAGGCAACGTAAGACAAGAATGCTGATAGGTATATCAGAGACGCATCACCTAAGCTAAACGTTTTAAGACCTGCTAATAACGGCACTGAGGAAGTCACACCAACTATCGGGGAACCTGATATTAAGCTCATGATGCTAGGCAATAAAATCTCCGTTATTATTACAGGGAGCTTACTACTATTTATTATTGCACCTATAGAGCTCGAAACTCCTGTGTTCATCATGGCGTAATATATGAGCATAGCTCCAAAACTTGATAAAACCATGTTAGTAACCTTATCACTCCTTAAAGCAATAAGGAACTTGATTAGGCTCATGGGTTCCTCACTCTTCTTGAATGAGAGGTAAGTAATTAAAGCAACCCCGAAAAAACCGCCTACCGCAACACTGTAGTCGCTATAGTAACTTAGTACGTCTAGCACTTGACGAGCTATCAAGGCCACCGCTATGGAACCTAATATAGGCGATAAGAAAATCAATACGTCTCTTAAGCTAGACTCTCTGAAAACAAGACTCCCTGACTTAGAAACAGGCTTGCCGTTCCTGCGCGTCATGTAAAGACCTGTCAACATCATTAAAGCCATTATAGGTACTTGATACATTGCTAGTTCGATGACGGAATGCCCTGTCAGAGCTGCTGCAGTTATTAAGACCTGGCTCATCGGGTAGATCAAGAATATTGTATGCCTAAACCAGACATTAAGGAAAGCCATTAAAGTAGTGCTTAATCCTATAGCCGTGCCAACACTCGCTACAACAGGCGCTGACATCAACGCACCGCCAGCGATGGGTAATAGACCCATAATAGCTGGTACTACAGCTATTATCAGGGTAGGTCTCCTAACATACCCTAAGAGTCCCTCACTCAACCCATTAATCATCCGAGTTAAGCTATAGAGTTCCACTAGGACCGAAATAGAGAGTGACGCTAAAACCAATGATATGGTCCTCTCGCTAATCAGGGTCTGTAAGAACACGTTAGGCAGTAACGATGGATTCATCAAGACAACTATGAGCACCCCCTCTACTATTAAAGCGATACCAACACTAACCCCAAGCCTCACCAACGTGAGGAGAACGACTATCGAGACGATGACCACTATTAATTCCCACACCACCTATCCCCAACCAATACACATAACTGACGTCACTGTAATTAAATCTTAAAGTAGGTATTTTATATCGGTTAGGTATGAGGGCGCTGGTAGTAGGCTCAACAACTATTGACGTGCTTGACAAGACCTTCAGGATCGGGGGCTCCACCTATTATGGGGGAGTAACGTTATCTAGATATTTAGGAGATGAAACACATGTTCTAACAACGATAGACGATAACGTTTCAAGATATTTCCGCAGCACTTTCTCTGAGTTAGGGATTTCTCTCCACAGCGTTAAGTGTAGCAGGGTGCCTCACTTCGTAATAAAGCAGGGTAAGGCGGTTAACGTCGTCGTGAATGATTGTAGGATACCGCCTGACGTAGTGAGGGATTTGATAAGAATTATTAAGCCAGACATTATCTTCTTAGCACCTGTCTACAGAGAGATAGACGTTAGGGATTACATTAACTTATTGAGATCCTTGAAAGATGTCACAGCATTTAAAGCTCTCGATATTCAAGGACTCGTTAGAGTCTCTACTAACGAGGGTATCAAGTGTTCTTGGCGTGAAGATCTACTAGACTTAATGAGTTTAGTGAACTTAACACACGGAAACATCAAGGAATTCTGTTTCTCGAATAATGTTGAATACATTATTAAGTCGTTAACAGATGCGATGAAGCCCTACGACGGTGCGGTAACTATAACAATGGATTCCTCGTACGTGTATTTACTTCACGGGGGTAAGTGTTTTAAGGCCACCCCACTAAAAGTTGTTATCACTGACGAGGTAGGAGCTGGTGACGTATTCACTGTGTCAGCAGCACATTATGCGGCGGAAGGGAAGGATCTTCTATATGCTGTGAGAGCAGGTATTGTGGCAGCATCACTTAAAGTATGGAGAGCTCACGGTACTTGGTTCACTAAGGAAGACCTTGAAAAGTACTTACATCAAATAGTTTTCTCTCAAACCTGTCCCTAACCTCCTCACTCACGGAATGTCGTTATTGGCAGGGTCTCGGGTTTTTCTGATTTCCTAAAAATATTTTATCTGATTTCTCAAAATATTTGTGGTGGTTCTTGTGAGGGGTTGGTGGGGCAGGATATTAAGAGTTAACTTAAGTAATGGTACTACCAAGATCCAAGAATACTCTCCTGAGGTTGCTCTAAACTTCATAGGTGGTAGAGGATTAGCTATTAAGATATTGTGGGATGAGGTCAGAGGGGTTGACCCCCTAAGTCCCGAGAATAAGTTGATCTTCGCTTGCGGACCCTTCAACGGGCTTCCAACACCTAGCGGGGGTAAGATGGTCGTAGCGTCTAAGAGTCCTTTGACGGGTGGTTACGGGGACGGCAATTTAGGCACTATGGCCAGCGTTCACTTAAGGAAGGCTGGGTACGACGCTCTGGTGGTCGAGGGCGCTGCCAGAAGACCTGTCTACATATACGTAGAGAACGATAACGTGAGCGTGTTAAGCGCTGAGGGTTTGTGGGGTAAGACAACCTTTGAAGCTGAGAAGACACTTAAAGAAATTCACGGCGGGGATGTCGGTGTCCTTAGTATAGGTCCCGGTGGGGAGAACTTAGTTAGGTATGCTGTGGTGGTATCTCAGGAAGGCAGGTCTGGCGGGAGACCAGGTATTGGCGCCGTGATGGGTAGTAAGAAGCTTAAGGCAGTCGTCATCAGAGGAACTAAAGAGATACCTGTTGCTGATAAGGAATCACTAACTAAGCTCTCTCA
>Ga0209183_1000030_pt1 | contig 70128 bp, 63 predicted proteins | sample LHCtaG_2_FD_184120 | JGI IMG/M metagenome (GOLD analysis project Ga0209183, IMG submission 184120) | Hot spring microbial communities from Little Hot Creek, USA to study Microbial Dark Matter (Phase II) - LHC4sed_replicate (SPAdes)... | ecosystem: Environmental > Aquatic > Thermal springs > Hot... | reverse complement strand
TAGTCGATTTTAGCCTCAGAAGCTACTTTCATGGTGAACGCAACTGCTTCTGGACTGTATGCTCCGGTTTTCAGACTCACCTTCTTAGCACCTTGCTCTCTTAGCCACTCGATATCTTCCACAAAACCTTTCTCAGTTGGCATACCGACACGACTATGCCTTTCAAATGTTTTGAAAACTCCTTGTTTGAAAGCCTCCTGAACTTTCGGGTCTTCAGGGTCAGGTATGACTATGTAGCCTCTTTTCTTTAAGAGGATGGCCTTTTGCAGATCACCAACTCTGACTTCACCTCCAATAGCCTTTGCTCCCTGACCCCACTTTCTCTCGATAATGTTTACCTCAAGCTTTGAAATTGCGTAGACATCGACTCCAAGCCTCTGGTCTTCCACGTTTGTCTGTACTGCAATATCCCCGTATTTTCCATCCCAAAACTTTCGGAAAGCCTCAACCCTTCTCTTAAGCTCTTGTGAGAAGACAACTTTCCCACCTTCAATTCTAGCCTCAGAATCCATTCCACAAACGTTCTCCCCAATGGTCACTATTATACCAGATAAAGCTCCACCTACCGCTAATCCATCCCAGTTTAGTCTAGCCACATCTGTCGAACCATAGGCGCCTATCATAACAGGAATCTTAAGGGGTATGCCTCCAACAGACGTCTTAACATCCACGTTTGGAAATATAGCCACATCGGAGTTTTCATCTATGCCATAAGCACCCATAAGTCTCGCCTGAATATTGAAGTGAGACCAGTCCAAGCCATAGTCTTTTAAAGCTCCAGCCGTGCTATTTCCAAACATGTTGGGATCTGGGTAAAGGGCCTCTCTACCTCTAAACGCAGACAACGAAACCTCGCATATAACTGGGCACTCTTTAACACATATTGGGCATAAACCGCTGGTTGGGCAGACATCTTCAACCCTCGTCCTAGTCCTCGTTGTAGACATAGAGTTCAAATACGAAGAGTTTCTATGAACTGGGAACGGCATATGCATCTCCCTCAAACGGCTGTAGGTAACCTATTACCTACATCAATTTAAACGTTTCGTTTTCAATTCCCATAAATTTTGAGCTCTTAAACCAAAAAATTTATGTAAAACTTTAAGTTGGCAGAGTCGATGGACGCAAGACTATTTTGCAAATATTTCCAAATTTAGAGCGGGAAACAGACATATAGTCGGAATCTTCGCACATGAAAATTTTGTTTTTATTCCCCATTCAATATTTGCTGACGGTTTGTGTGTTATGTCGTACTTAAAGATTTAGTTGGTGTTTTACTTTCAATCATCTATGAGTTTTACATTTGTCTACAGTGTGATGGACAGCTATAGAAAAATAGAAAATGACAACACCTCTAACAAACAGTAAAAAATAAAATGGGGATTTTTAGAACGGTGTGAAGAACCTTATTCTGTAAAGTATTATTCCAGGTATTAATGTTAGCATGTAGCCTGCTATATATCCTCCGGCTAGTGGTGCGCCGAACTCTTCGTATAGCCTGCTACCTCCGACTCTAAGCGTTATCATCTTTAGTATCCAAGCTATGACGGCGTAGCTCCAGAATCCCCACTCAAAACATGCTATGCTAAGTATGAAGCCTACGGGCTCGAATGGAAACCACACATACCTGGCGTGCAGTAGACTTAAAAGCCCTACGAAGATGAAGCCGGCGGTGAAGTGGGGTATCCAAGGCTCCGTACCAGGACAACTATTCCATGTTTCAGGAGCCGCGGACCTCTGGAGTAGGGCGTTGCAACCCACCATACCCCAAGTTCCCTGAAGCCTGGTAGAGCCGTAAGTGTACACCATCGGTATCCATACCAGCGGTGTTATTAACGCGTATATCACTATGGATACTATCAGTATTTTGAAGACACTCTTAGAGCTGACCCCTGTTAGAGCCGCCATCCTATAGGCTAAGAAAGCTACTAAGAAGTTCCCGCCCATAACCTCACCTTGGTCAGGGGCATCTGTCATAAACGTGTTAAACCACGCTGATAACACGTAGTTTCTATCCATCACTTCAGGAGCTCTAGGCCATAGTAAAAGTCTGTGTAATGCGTATCCCTTATCTGTTTTACGCCAATATATCCCCGCGAGACCGAGAAGCCTCATCGAGGCGAACCATAGCACGATCATGTTTATCACAGTCAATATCGCGGATTCAGGGCTTATACCGCTTATCAACAGTATGGCTAAGGCCGCTATGAAAGAGCATATTAGGAACATGTATGTGCTTCTATAGCTCATGGGCTCACTTTTCTCAAACTCAGCTCTAGAAGATGGGTCCATCTTCCAGAAGGCCGCTCTAATGGTGTCAACGATATACCTCCTGCTTAAGATCACTAGGAATATCGCTAAACTCCACATGCCTCCAACCATTACAGCAGTCCACTTAAACGGCTCTCCGTAAGTTATGCTGATGTCGCCGCACCATATTCTACCGCATCCAGCTAAGTCGAGAATGCCTGTATAGTACCCCATCGTGTAAGCTACCTGCGCGAGTACGACTATGACAAGCCACCAGAACCACATATTAAAGAGTATGTGTAGAGGGGCGAAGTATGCTATAGCGACACCTAGAGGCTCCTTCCCAATTCTACCCATAGCGACTATGGATGCGAGCGGTTCACCCGGTTGGACAAAGTGCGACCCGAAGCCGCAGTTACCAGTCCTCCATCCATATATGTCCGGAAACCATGGGAAAAGCCCAATAAGCATCGTTGGGATTAACGTGACGACTCCCAATACAATGCCTATTAAGAAGGGGCCTGAGAACTTCACTCTTCTTTCAGGTATTGTTCTTACTAGAAGCTCATGAGCAGCTAAGGCGTGTGGAAACGGAACCTTCTCCACGTCTATCCAGTGTTTTCTAAATAAAGTCGCGATCGAAACCATTAAAATCCCGTAAACAGCAGAAAATATCCACCAGAATATTATCATAGGCATTATGTCAGCCCAAGGTGTCGGAACACCGCCATAAAGTGACTGCCTAGCAACATCTACTGGCGGAGCCATAAACCATGGAATAAGCCGTACAGTCTCCTCTGGAGGCGATAGAATCCTATTCCCTATGAAAACGCCGTAATTAGTACACGGATTTGTAGAGTGGGGGTATCCAAGGTAGAACGACAGGCACATCGTTGTAGTGTATAGCCAAGTTAAAGTGGTTTGATTTATCCTCTCCTTAAAGAGGCTGAATTTCCCAAGCAGATTAACAAACCAGAAGCTGATGAATGGGAGAGCTGTCAAAGCCGAGTAGCATATGATCACTGTACCCATGGTTGCAGACCAACCTGGGGGATTCTGCCACGTACCAAACGCATTTAAGGGATTTATAGCAACAGTGAATACTCCTAAGACAATCATAAACGGTACTAGGAAGTGCCACGGAATCTTCTCCTCAACAACCCCCTTCGACGTAGACGTCTTCCCACCGATTTTTAACTGTTTCGTGGTAAATTTATAAGTTTTTTTGCTTTGTGGCTTAATTTAAATTTTCTCCTCGCGTTTTCTCAATCCATGGATTGGAAGTGTGTTGATGAGAGGCTTATCAGACGCGGCGAGCTTATCCTAAGCCTAGACTTCCTTAAAGGCTATGATCTTGAGCTCAGCGTTTTAAACGACGGTAAGGTTGGGCGTCCGTTTAAGCTTACGGATAGGTATATAGAGTTTCCTATGGTTGTGCGCTACTTGTTCTCTATGCCTTACAGCCAGCTTGAGGGTTTTACTAGGGCTTTCAAGTAAAGCTTTAAAGGTCTTTTAGGCTTCCTGCCACTTCTCCCCCTAAGCCTTGAATCAAGATCCACGGATTTTAGGAAGATATCGAGGATTTCCATAAAGGAGCCCAAGGTCGTATGCCCCGAAATCCCGCCTTCAAAGCATGAAATAATATAAGGTGCGACCAGATGCAAGTTAATTTTTGGACACGCTCATACTAATGATAAATTTTAAATTATGGCATTATAAGGGTGGACAAGACTTTTATTTTTTAGAAGCATTTTTTCTTTTGAGGGTTGGAATAACCTTATTGGTGGTATTGTGGGTTACGAGTTGCTGAGAAAAAGGGCTCTATCGTTTCTGAGAGATGCTAGAGGCGATTTTGAGCATGGTGATTATGACTTAGTTCTATTTCATGTGGAGCAACTTATACAGCTGTATTCAAAGTATCTGCTTTATAAAAGGATTGGTGATTACCCAAAAACGCATTCAATCGTTAGGTTGCTTAAGGATGTTGTAAGAGTATATGATTCAAGGGAGCTAAACGATTTTTTAAATAGAAATCTTGAGGCAATTTACCTGCTTGAGGAGGCGTATATCTCATCACGTTACTTGCCTAGAGAATATGACAAGGATATTGCAGCTAAAGTATTGAAACTTGGAGAAGAAATTCTTGAGGTGTTTAGATGTCTGGAATCACTTTAATAGATTTGGAGATCGAATATTATAAGACTAGGAGAATCTACTTAGAAAACGCAATAGGGTACTTAAGGAGAATTAAAGATATCTGTAGGATATTTGATCCGGACTGCAGACTAATTGTTTTCGGAAGCTATGTTCGCGGTAATATGAAACCCGACAGTGACATAGATGTATTGCTAATAACAGATCGTGCTAATAACGCTCAATATAGGGGGAAGCTACGCGCGGCAATCGCTAGGGATATAGGTCTAGTAACACCATTCGAAATACATATTATATCTAGCGAAGAGTATGAAGGTTGGTACAGGAAATTCATAGATGTCCAGCAAGAAATATAGATGAACCTTTTTAGCTGAGCGATTTATCACCTTTTTTCTGTTCTAATAGAATTATTATTCTCGCCAACCCATACTTCATATGAACAGTTGAAGGGGCTTGACAAAAAACCTCAGGTAATCATTATATTGGCTTTAATACTATTCCCATCTTATCTTGCGGCTTACACCATTACAGCCTATAAAATAGCATCTGAGCATATCATTGAGCTTCAAGGCCCCTCCAATCCTCACGCCACTGGAGGCTAGGAATAGAGCCCTCCCATTACCCATAGAAATCCGGCCCCTCATATACCCATTTTTGCCAAAGTTGAAGTATTTTTTTCCCAGAGATTACTACAGTGGTGGCAGACGGTATTCATAGACTCTCTCCACATTCAAATGTTTTATTAACGTGTCAACTAAACTAAAGCCAGCAATCTATTAGATTGGAGAAGCCTTCATTAAACCGTTTTATTTTTCCATCTGTTCTGAATAGGAATACTTTTCAGAAAGTTTAGCGGTGGGTTATTACGGTGTCTTATGGTTAAGGTAAGTTGTTGCTGGCTTTACGCTATCAGTAAATACGGCTACCCTCCGATTTTAGATAATATGTTTAAAGCGTTGGAGGAGATTTCAGATATGGGCTTCGAATACTCGGAGATTGAAGCTTTAGGCTATGAGAATCTTAGAGAGATTCTAGAAAATAAGCATAGGCTTAAGGAACATGTGGGATCTTTAAATATAAAAATCGTAAATGTCTGCCCAATCTTTCACGACATTATCTCTCCGGATGAAACGGCTAGGAAGAGGGCATTAAAGGCGTTCTCCGAGACATGTGAACTCGCCGTCTATCTGAATTCTCAAATGGTTCAGACTGATACTTTCACACCGCCTCTAAAGTTTATAAGCGACATCCCCTACAAAGATGCGATAAATTTCGGTAAAACCTTCAAAGTAGATGTTGACTTGGGCTTCAACTGGAAACTGTTCTGGAGACTGCTTGTAGACGCTATGCGTAAGTGTAACTGGATAGCTGAGGAGCATGGTTTAAGATTCTGCTTAGAGCCTAGGGTGGGCGAATCGGTCTCTAATACGGATGCTATGCTCAGGCTCGCCGAGGCCATTGACAGCGAAAATTTTGGGGTCGTATTGGATACTGGGCATCTACACGCTCAGAAGGAGATTCTTCCACTGTCTGTTGAGAAGCTTGGAAACCTTATAGTTTACGTTCACGCTTCCGATAACGATGGTAGAGACAACTACCACCTGGGTATAGGCAAGGGAACGATAGATTGGATAGGTGTTTTAAAGGCTCTTAAAAAACACGGGTTTAAAGGTTTTATAGGTCTAGACATAGGTCACGTGCCAAATATAGAGAGAGAATACGTGGAAAGTAAGGCTAAACTTGAACGTCTTATAGAGGAAGTAGGTCTGTGAGCTCAGCGCTCTATAATGTTTATTTGAAGCCTACCTCCATCTTTAGAGTAGACAGCCGCATCCTCCAATCCTCTATACGGGTGTGCGACTATCATAATTATCCATCCATATGCGTTGTTTAAATCTTCAACTGAAGGGTTTAAAGCTCCAGATGGATGACTGTGAGCCGTTCCAACTATGGAGAAGTCTATGGGAAGATGAGCCAATGGTATTATGGAAAAACCCCTACCATGCGTTGCCAAAGGCGGTATAAGAATCTCCTTAACGATTATAGATTCCCTCTCAACCCTCCCCCTTAAGAGGAGTATGGCCTCTCTTGGGTGAAGCATGTGAGCATAAGTCAATATGCTATCGAAAGCTTCCCTCAATATTTCAACTTTCAAAAGCCTCTCTCCGGAAGCCTTTCAACGGCTTCTTTAATCCTCTCCAGCCCCTCCTTTATATTCTCCATGGAAGTGGCATATGAAAATCTCAGATAACCCTCTCCGCCATAGCCGAATGCAGATCCATGAAGTGTTGCGACTTTAGCCTCTTTGAGAAGATACTCTACAAGCTCAGTATCCTTCAATCCTGTGCGTTTAACGTTTACAAAGGCGTAGAAGGCTCCCAAGGGTTTTCTGCAACTAAACCCCTCGATCCTATTAAGGCCATCTACTATCACATCTCTCCTACGTCTATATTCCTCAGCCATCATTTTTACAAAGTCTTGCGGGCCTCTAAGCGCCGCTATTGAAGCCTTCTGTATAAACGACGGTACGCAGGATACCACATTGTTCTGGAGGACTACCATGTGATTTATGAGCTCCCTATTGGCTGCAATATAGCCTACTCTCCAACCGGTCATAGCATATGTCTTTGAAAGGCTGTTTATCAGAATAGTCCTATCTTTAACATCCGGTATTGAGGCTACGGATTCGTGTTTAAACCCATCGTATATGAGTTTATGGTAGACGTCGTCCGTTATAAGGATCAAATCGTGTTTTAAAGCTAAATCCGCTAAACCCTCCGCGTCGTTTCTAGTAATTATGGAGCCGCATGGGTTATGAGGACTGTTTATGACTATTGCTTTAGTTTTAGAAGTGATTTTAGCCTCGACATGTTCAGGTTTTAATCTAAAATCCTCCTCCTCTTTCAATTCTACAAAAACTGGTTTAGCGTTTAGAAATCTAACGACAGATTCGTATGCGGGGAAGCTCGGCGTAGGCATAATAACCTCATCACCTTCTTCAACTACGCTAACAATAGCATAGAATATCGCTGTCTTCCCACTCGGTGTAACTATAACCTCTTCAGGTGTATATTCCACACCGAACTCCTCTTTAACACTATCTGCAATGGCCTCTCTGAGCTCAGGTATACCCGGCGAAGGTGTGTAGTGTGTATAGCCTTCTTTCAAGGCTTTTATAGCGGCTTCTTTAATGTATTCTGGAGTATCGAAATCCGGTTCACCTATTTCAAAATGTATGATGTTAAAACCCTGTTTTTCAAGTGTTTTAGCCTTCTGTAGAATGAAGAAGGCAGACTCAGCCTTCAGCCTCAACATTCTATCTGCTATGATATGCTTCATGAGAAGCACCAGACCCTATTTATGGTTAAATAGGAGATTTATAAAATTTTGCTAAATATCTAGGGAAAAGGGGAAAAGTTAAATTATTCCTCACATCTTCTTTTCTAACGTGGTGTTTACCGATGTCTGGAGAAGTAGCCCTTCAGGAACTTAAAAAGCAGGAGAGTGAATTTCTAGAACAGCTTAAAAAGCTTGAAGAAAGGAAGGCTCAGCTTACGAATGAGCTTTCTGAGCTTAAGAAAAAGCTTAACGATGTTAGAGACCAGTTTAAGCGTACCAGAGACATTTACGACTCGTATAGGCTTGAGAAAGATATGACAGACCTCTCCAGGAGAATAGCGCCTGTTGAAAGTGAGCTTTCCGAAGTCGAGATGAAAATACGAGGTTTACAGAGGTCTTTGAGTGAGACTAGAAAAAGGATCGAGCATTTAGAGTTCCAGCAGAGGTCTAAATGGGTTAGGGAGGATTGTGGCTCCCAAACATAGGTATAAGATTTTAAAGCTTAAGTCTCCATATTGGAAGCCAGGCTTCGACTATGAACGCTTTTTAATTTCAAAAATCAAACGTATAGTTAAAAATGGAGATATAGTGGTTTTATCTGAAAAGGCGATTTCAACCGCTCTTGGAAACATAGTAGATGAAGCTGAAGTTAAACCTAGTCTGACGTCAAGGTTCCTAGCCGGTTTTTGGATGAGGAAGGTATGGGGCTATCTGCTGGGACCACTATGCAGACTTAAACCTGAGACGATAAGTAATATCAGAAACTACCCTATTGAAGAAGGCTCTAAGCATAAGGAGACGGCTCTTAGAACATCTGGCCTCCTGCAGGCTTTAAGACCATTCTCCGAAGGCTGTCTAGACGTGGTAAACCTACCTTATTCATACGCTGCCCTGCCTCTTAAAAACGCGTACGAATTAGCTGAGCGCATAAGGCGGATTCTGCTAAAATATGGAAAAAAGGTTTCCATAGTGATATCTGACAGCGATAAAACATTCTCCTTAGGGCCAATACACCTCTGCTCTAGGCCGCACTGCGTAAAGGGTTTAGTATGTCTTGGGCTTCCGGCATACATAATAGGGGCTTCTCTAGGTTTAAAGGCTCGAGCGACACCAGTCGCAGCTGCTGGCTGGGCTTATCCTGTAGAAGATTTACTCGACGTCTGCGAGGTCGCCGATAGAGCTAGGGGATATGGAGCTGGTAGAAACATGTGGGAGGTTGCTGTTAAATTTGGAACAGGATTTACATCTGTAACTTGGAATATGCTTGAGAAGGTCCCCCACTATCCCGTAGTAATTCTACGTAGGTTTTGAAGGGGGAAACCAACATATTTTTTAAGGACTCTGTATTTTTCAATAATTGGTTTAACCGGCATGCCCGTTAGAATAGGAATTATTGGAAAAACAAATACAGGTAAAACCACCTTCTTCAACGCCGCCACTATGCTTAGTGGACGCATAGATAAGTTTCCCTTTACCACTAAAACGCCTCAACGTGGTATCGGTTATGCTAAAACGCTGTGCGTATGTAGGGAGCTTGGTGTTAAAGATGATCCTAAAAATTCCATATGTATAAATGGCTGGAGGTTCATACCAATTGAAGTAGTAGATTTACCCGGTTTGGTGAAAGATGCGTGGAAAGGTAGGGGTCTTGGAAACGAGTTTCTATCTGTAGCTGCTCAAACAGATGCTTTAATACACATGGTTGATGCTTCAGGCAGTGTAGATGCTGATGGGAATATAGCGGAGCCTGGAACAGGGGATCCTGTTCAAGACTTCTACGATATTGAAAGAGAGCTCGTTATGTGGATAGCCAAGATAATTGAAGGTAAGAGAAAGTACATTGAGAAGACGATTGAGACACGTAGAGATACGCTTAAAGGTGCTTTAGCCTCAGTCTTAACGGGTTTAAAGGTGAAAGAGGAGCACGTGGCTCAGGCTCTAGAATTATCTGGCACTAAGTCTAAAGCTTTCCACGATTGGATGGAAGACGACCTATTAAAATTCTCAGAAGCGTTGAGGAGAATTTCTAAGCCTTCGATAGTTGTAGCTAATAAGATGGATATTCCAATCGCTGAGGAAAACTACAAGAGGATGGTTGAAGCGCTTTCGCCAATACCGGTCATACCGGCTTCAGCTGAGGCTGAACTCATTCTAAGGAAGGCGGAGAAGAGCGGATTAATAAGCTATGTACCCGGTGAAGAGATTTTCCAAGTTCCGGATCCATCTAAGCTTAATGATAAACAGAAGTGGGCTTTAAACTATATTCGGGATAGGGTTTTAAATAGGTGGTGGCAGACAGGTGTTCAATTTGCTATAAACGTTCTGGTTTTTAAAGTCCTTAGGATGAACGTCGTATATCCGGTTGAAGATGAGAAGAGGCTTTCAGATAAGCATGGAAATGTTCTGCCGGATGCGTTTCTCATGTCTTATGACGCCATGGCGTTGGACTTAGCTAACGAAATACATACTGAGCTCGGTAAGACCATGTTGTATGCTATAGATGCTCGTACGGGTTTAAGATTACCCAAAGACTATAAGCTTAGAGATAGGGATATTATAAAGATAGTTGCAGCCTCACATAGAGGTTGATTTTTCTCACAAATTTTAAAATCAACTAATTTTTGATAAAAACTATAATCTAAATACTTAAATATTAACTATATCTTCACCTTAATATTTGTTAACTAAAACATAAAAATATAAAACCTTACGGTAGATTTTTCTACGTGTCTGGAGGTAGACTTTGACATCTCTAAAACCGCTGGGGACTTCACGGGTCTTCCACACATTCAAACCTATAAGTGCTCCCAATGAAATCGATTATTCCGGTGAACTGCATATTGCGGTTAACACGTATAAGGGATGCCCATATAAATGTGCCTACTGTTACATCTACGGGTATACGAGGGTTCTAGATTTGGAAAACCCCTCTACGAAGAAGCTCTTTAGGGGAAGATTTAAAAGAGATTTAGAAGCGCTTGAAAGGCTAAACCCCTCAAAATGTACCATGTATATATCTCCGAGTTGTGAGCCGCTTTCCCTGGAACTTGAAAAGAGGTATGGAAATACGCTCTACGTTTTGAAAACTATTAGAGAATATAGTTTTATAGACGTGGTGATTTTAACTAAAAACCCCTCCCTCCTGCTTGAACCCGAGTATTTAGAGGCTTTAAACAGGAAAAACATGCGGGTAGAAGCTTCAATACCTTTTCTAGATTCCAGGTTTGAAGGTTATGCTCCATCCCCGTCCAATCGAATGGAGGCTGTATCTAGTTTAACTAAAGAGGGTTTCAGAGTCTATCTGAGAGTTGAACCTGTCACTCCATCTTTCGGCGGTATAGTGGGGCAATCTAAAGTTGAACTTGAATTGCTGATCGGTGAAGCGAAAAAAGCTGGAGTATGTAGAGTCATCTCTAGATGCCTTATTTTACCTATAGGTGTTTGTAAGACTTTCCCAACATTTTACAAAGAGCTTAAACCATATTATCAGCAATATGGGTATAGAAGTGGCACGTACTACATTCTCGACCGTCATGTAAGGCTCAAGCTTATAAAACCTCTTTACGACGCTTGTAGAATCTATGGAGTCGAACTTTGGATTTATTCAAATGTTACGTTTAAGTATCCGATGCTAGCTCAGGCAGATAATATTTATCTCTCCTCTAGACATGATATTTCATGGCGATACTAATGGTTTTAACTAAAACTGAGTATAAGTTAGCCGTCGAGAGAGCCTTGGAGTTTTTCGGGAAGGCGCACATAGCCATTAGAGAGGATGAAAAGCGTAGGCTTGAAGTCACCGACTTCGGCCTCAGCAGGCTCTATGAAATAGGTCTACAGCTTCTCGTATACATTAACACAAACAGATACTGTGCCAAGGAGCTTGTGCTTTTCCCTTGGCAAATATGCCCAGAACATAGGCATCCACCCGTCGAAGACGACCCAGGCAAGCAGGAAACCTTTAGATGCCGGTGGGGTACAGTCTATCTCTACGTGCCGGGGGAACCCACTCTCAACCCCTCCTTTAGAATACCGAAGGATAAGGAGCGGTTTTTCACGGTTAAACATGAGATAACTCTTAAACCCGGTGACCAGTACACAATACCTCCAAATACTCTACACTGGTTCCAAGCCGGAGAGGATGGGGCTGTCATTTCAGAGTTTTCGAGTACAAGTAGAGATGAATATGACATATTCACAGACCCAAGTATAAAACGGTTTGTAGAAATAGTTGACTACTAACTAAAACTTCACAAAGCCAACTGTTTTTGCTCATAGTGTATCGATTAAGTGGATTAGCCACGCTGGAGTTTTCACTACCATTAATTAACTCTGACGGCTGAATCGGCTACTAAGACGGCCTTCAAATATGGGCTATAGCTTAGTTTTTAAGCCTCTTAACCTCTAAAGATCTTGTAATCGTGTGTATATGTCTGTTAAAAGCCTCGTTAAAGCATTACACAACATTATTATGGAAGCCATAGTCTTCACATCTGGAGTTAGACTTGCAGAGGTCGATAGTAGTGCCGCTGTATCTCTAGCTGGGGAATGTGTGAAGCTTGTCAGCGAGGCTATAACTCAACTTATGAATACGGCGGAGAAAGATGAATACGTTGAAAAGGCGCTTAGAGAATTGGAAAATTCAAGGGAGTTATTTAAATCGGTTGTCACGGGAGAACGGTCTACTGACATCGTTAGAAGATGCGTCTCTTATGGCGTGGAAGGTAGAAACATCTTCATCTTGGACTTAGCTCACAGTTACGTCCATAAAGCAATAGAGCTTTTGAAAAAGTCGAAAAACTGCAATATGTATCGTGACGTGTTGGATGTTTTAACGATAGCTCGGAGAGAGTCAGCTCCTGCGACTTTGTATAGGCTTGCATATGAAATGCATAGGAAGACTACATTTGAAAAGTAGTTTTAAACTTCTCTAAGCTTGATATTCTTCCTTAAACCGTCTAGCTGGATCTTTAAAAGGGCTTCTACCTCTCTTCTCTTAACGCTTGTAGTAGTACCTTTGGCTGTACAGCATACAGCTCCTGAGGCTGAACCTAAAATAAGTCCATCTACGATTTCTTCAATTGTGTAATTTTCCACGTAATCGGGCTTTTCAACAAGCTTAAGTATTAAGCCGGCGCAGAAAGCATCCCCCGCACCTGTGGGGTCTACAACGTCTACTTTGAAAGCCGGCATCTCTATGAGCGTATTTTTGAAGATCGCCATTAACCCCTTATCTCCCATGGTTATTATTGGAAACTTACAGCCAAGCCTCTTCAAGAATTTTAAAGCGTTAAAAGCATCCTCTTCTTCCGTGATTTTAGAGGCCTCTAAAAGATTACAGTGGAAAATGTCGCAGTGCGCTATGGCCTCTCTAAAGAAACACCAATCTTTGCCGTATGGAGCCACTATATCTAGAAACGTCAGTGCTCCAATACTCCTGGCATTTTCTAAAACCTCTGGCAGGTTGTAGTCGAATTCACCGAGCATACCCGCTCCACCGATATAGAATATTTTAGGCTTAAGTTCTTCAACTACCCCCTTAACGAAATCTTGGTCTAGGAAAAGGTTTGAGCCGGCATCCACATGGAAGCGTCTATCTTCCCCTTTAACGACGAGTATGAGGTTTTTAGATGTAAGTGCTTCAACCCTCTTGAGTCTAACATTAACCCCCCTCTCTGTCAAAAACCTCTCTACAAAATCTCCAAATACATCTTTACCTACTACGGAGGCCAAATAGACGTCTCCAATTTTAAGCCCAAGTTGAACGAGGTCTATTGATACGTTGCCAGCATGTCCTCCAAGGGTTACAGCTATTCCATTTGGAACATATAGAAGCTCACCTTGATCTGCGATGTGAGGAAGCTCCGCAGCTATTATATCAACGACAAGTATACCGGTTGTTAAGACGAGCAAAACGATCCCCCGCTAAATTCTCAATATTATCTTCATTAATAAAAATAATTTGGCAATAGAGCTTAAGCTCTTCCATCAATGGATGAAGCACCTTATCATATAGACTCCCAGACTACGTTTAGCGGCTTAAATCCTCTAAACGCCTTCAAAATATTTTCGACGCAAAATTCCGCAGCTTCCGTGAAGAAGTTTACAGACCAGCTTGCTTGATGAAGGCTTAATTGAACCTTCCTAATTTTAAGCATGGGATTATCCCTCGGAACTGGCTCTAAACTCCACACGTCTATATGTGCAGTTTTCAGTCTACCGCTTTTAACAGCCTTATATAGTGCTTCTTCATCTATAATCGCTCCTCTAGAGGTATTTACGAGTATGGCGCTCCGTTTCATCATATTCAACTCACGCCACCCTATCATATGTCTAGTCTCACCGGTCAGAGGTACGTGGAGTGTAACTACGTCTGAAATTTCAAGTAGTTGGTCAAGTTCTCCAACCCTTTCAACACCAGATTCTCTAACAACTTCTTCTGAAACGTAGGGATCATATACGACGATTCTTACTTTAAAGGGTTTAAGAAGCATGGCGACCTGGCGTCCTATCCTACCGAAGCCGATTATACCCACAACCTTACCAGTCAACCTTTCAGATAATACTTTAGGTCTATCGCTCCACTTGGCTTTTCTAGCCATACGGTCCCTCTCTCTAATCCTATGGAGTATCGATAAGATGGCCGCTAAAGTAAACTCTGCCACATCTAAACTGTTTATGCCTGGTATATTACAGACGTATACGCTTCTGCTCTTACATAATTCTACGGGGATGTTATCAACGCCCACTCCAAACTTTTGAATAATCTTAAGTCTTTCCGTCCTTTTGATGGGTTCGGTTGGTATTTTTGAATCTGCTACGATAACTCCATCAAACTCTAATAGTTTATCCTCAGGTACATATTCGTGAAAAACCTTTGAAACTTCAACTTCTACACCGGAGCTTCTCAGAAGCCTAACCATTTTATCATACATAGGTATCGGCTCAGTTATATAGACTCTAGATTGTCTCATTTTTCAGCACCCAGAATGAATATTCTTATTCTCAGTTTAAGGTTTAACATTAAATACTTGATTTTCATCTAATATGAGTTGGAGGGATTTAAATCCCTACCTGCGAAATCTGCGGTAAAAATGTAGCAGTACTTACTAAAGTTCTAATAGAGGGTGCTGAGTTTTCAGCATGCCGTAATTGTAGTAGACTTGGAAAACCCGTTATAGTTGCCGCCTCTAAGTTGAAACATTTAGGCAAACCCACATCTACGGCTGTCGTCCAGAAGCCTAAACTTCCAAAACCATCAAAGGCTTCAAGTAGAGATATCGAGAAATCTATTGAATCTTACAGTCTAGTTGAAAACTACGGGCTTTTGGTTAAGAATGCTAGGGAGCGTATGGGTTTATCCCATGAAGAGCTTGGGGCTAAACTCGGTGAGAAAGCTTCAGTTATGCGTAAAATAGAGCAGGGTAAGCTTAAACCGGATAATGTGTTGGCGAGAAAGCTTGAACATTTCCTTAAAATCAAACTTTTAGTACCGTCAACTGAGATTAAGCTTGTAGGTGTTTCTAAAGTTGAAGATAAACATGGTTTAACCATAGGAGACCTCCTTAAGGGGATTGTTGAAAAACCTGAGGGCTAGTTTAAACTTAGACCCATAGGTAGATTCTATGCTTAGACCGGAGAATTAGATTAAACGTATAAAACCGTCTTGAGGCGGTTCTAATGAAAATCTACGTACTCAGGCTTGGACATAGGTCTGCGAGAGATAAACGTATAACTACCCACGTGGGGTTGATAGCTAGAGCGCTTGGAGCAGACGGAATAATAATATCCGGCGATAGGGATGATAAAGTCGTTAAAAGTTTAGAGAAAGTTGTTGAATTGTGGGGAGGGGCTTTTGAAATCCAATACGTTGAAGACTGGTATGGTTTGATTAAACGCTTCAAGAAAAACGGATGGGAGTTGATACACTTAACCGTTTATGGGCTTCCAATACAGGACATTATGGATTCTATAAGAAGCTCAGATAGAGATAAACTCATAGTAGTTGGCGCTGGTAAGGTTCCGAAAGTCGTTTATGAGCTTGCAGATTGGAATGTAGCGGTTTCTTCTCAACCCCATTCTGAATGCGGAAGTTTAGCAGTTTTCCTTGACAGATTTTTCCAAGGTAGAGAATTAACGAAGGAGTTTGAAGGATGGAAACTTAAAGTCATTCCTCAAGCTAGAGGGAAAAAAGTCATTAAAGCAGATTTAGCTCGTAAGGAGGTCTAAGGGTTGAAGACAGGCATAATATTGGCGGGTGGATATGGTAAGAGGTTTGGAGGGATTAAAGCCTTAGCCAGTTTAAATGGGAAGCCTGTTATAACTTACGTGGTTGAACGTTTGAAACCTCTAGTAGACGAACTTATCGTTGTCGTCAAAAAGCGCACTATAAGTTTAGAAGAGGTCTTAGAAAACTATGGGGTATGCATATGCGAAGACTCTCTTTCAGCTCAAGCCCCGCTGGTGGGGCTTCTAACCGGGTTTGAAAACTCAAACTCTGAGTATGCCGTAGTATCGCCGTGCGATTCGCCGGTGGTTGATGGAATGGTTGTACGTAGACTTTTCGAAGAAGCTTTAGGTTTTGATGCCGCTATACCGATGTGGAGTAACGGGTTTATTGAGCCGTTGCATGCAGTCTACAGAGTTAAACCGTGTATAGGGGCTTCTAGAAGCGCTGTGGAGGACGGTTTTCTAAGCGTTAGAGCAATGATAGCGAGGTTGAGTAGAGTAAGGTATGTGGAAGCCGAAAACCTTGGAAATCCTAAACACTTTCTAAATTTAAATACGGCTGAAGAATTTGAAGCATCCGTATTTCCATGATAAGACTAGGAAATGTAGAGCTTATAAAATAAGCTCCACTATATGTTTGAAAGCACCATCTGTTGAGCTTCGGTAATCCTAGCGTAAAAATTGGAGATGTTCACCTTTTACAGTATGCTTTCACCGGGCAATCTACGCATCCCTCCCTCTTACAGTACTCTAAGTTTAATCTTACAAGAGCAGACTCGTAAAACTCTATATTTTTTAAACCTATACGTTGAGCTGTTTCCACAGAAATTTTAGATGGTTTAGGTTTAGCTTTATCCCACACACCTCTAAGCTCTCTTAGAAATATGTTTACTGCAACCGGGCCAACACCTTTAAATTCCTGCAGCCTTCTTTCAAGGTCTTCTGGGCTGTTTGCCTTCGCGTATAGTTCTTCTAGACTTCCATATTTTGTTTTAAGCTCCTCCATTATCTTTATGAGGTTTGTAGCAGTCGAGAAATCGTATCTAACATAACCGCCTGAATCGAGTACTTCAACTAATCGTCCCCATCCAGCCTCAAGTATCGCTTCGGGTGTTGTAAGCCCCTCTTCAATAAAACGACGGTAAGTCCTCTTAGCTATACCGGCGGAGATCCTTTTGGCGAAGAGAACGGATGCTAAAAACCATTTAAACCTGTCTTCAGGCTTCTTTAAATCTAAACCTAGCTCTTCAGAATATCCTTTCAAACTTGAAACAGCCTCTTCAACGCTCATGATAAGGGCCTCACAGACATCCAACATTACTGCTACAGCTTTTCTCCTTAAAAGTTTAAGCTATTCCAGGTTCCCTCGTAATCTTAGAGAGCAAAAATAAGTTTACTATCGAACTTTGTTGAAAAATATACCCGTAAATCACCTTAAAGCAACGTTTTTAACCTCGTTCTAAAATGTTTGGTTAGAATATGGTTTACAATAATCCGTGGGGTATATTCTTAACAGAGACGCGTAACGTTTTGAAAAAAGCCTTTAAGCTGGCTTATCCAGAGATTGAAGTGGACATTCAGCTTGACAAACCGCCCTCCAAAGAGTATGGAGATTTAAGCTGTTCGGCATGCTTAAGTCTTGCTAAGAAAATCTCAACTAAACCCATAGATGTGGCGGAAGCCGTTCTTAAACATGTATCTTTGGAAGACTCTGTTTTCATAGAGAAAATCGTTGTCAGCGAACCTGGCTACTTGAATATCTACCTAAAGCGTTCTCTAATGTTAGGTGAAGCTTTGAAGTCTGCATTAACGCTTAAAGATGAATGGGGTTACGTTAAAACAGACAAACCCCTTAGAATAGTCATAGAGCATACCAGCGTTAACCCGATACATCCCATAACGATCGGACATGCTAGAAACACGTTCCTAGGAGATTCCCTAGCCAGAATCCTCAATGCTAGGGGGCACAGTGTCTCGAGACATTTCTACATTGACGATGTCGGTGGTCAAGTAGCGCTTTTAGCCTACGCATATAAGCTGGCCAGTGATATGATATTCAAGCTTGATACAAAACCCGATCACGCTATCGGTAGAGTTTACACCACAATCTCCGCTTTAGTAGAGATTAGAAAGCTTAAGAGTAAAGTTGAAAATCTCAGAAAATCGGGTAAATATGAAGATGCTAGACGGGTGGAAGACGAGCTTTCAGATTGGATAGGGATACTGTCAGAGGTTGAGAAGAAAAACTCAGACATCCTCCAAATACTTTTAAACGGTATGAAGTCTTCAGACCCAGACGAAGAAGTGAGGGAGATTCTCAAAGCTTACGAGCTCGGGTCTGAAGAGGCTAAGCAATTGACCAGACCAATAGTTGAGAAGTGCCTCACGGGGTTTAAAGAAACCCTTGAAAGAGTGGGCGTCTCATTCGACTCTTGGGATTGGGAGAGTGAAGTTGTCTGGTCCAGCATTGTAAGGAAGGTTTTAAATGGTCTTATAAAAAGTGGCTACGTTAAGTTTGAAAACGATGTACCTGAGTTTGAAGCCGGAAAAATCGCCGAAGATCCCGCTATAAGAAGAAGACTAGAAATACCGGATGGATTTGAAGTGCCCAGTTTAACGCTTCTAAGAGCCGATGGATTAACGCTTTATCCAACCAGAGACATAGCATACAGCATACTCAAGTTTCAAAACGCTGATAGAGTGATAAACGTCGTAGGCTTCGACCAGACTCTCCCTCAAATACAGGTCCGAATAGCATTATACGTTCTAGGCTACAAAGAGCAGGCTGAAAATCAACTGCACTACTCATACGGACTTGTGAAGTTTCCAGGGTTTAAAATGAGCAGTAGAAGAGGTAGATACATAACGCTCGACCATCTATTGGACGAGGCGGAGGCACGGGCCTACATGGAGGTTAGTAAGATATCGCCGCAGCTCTCTGAAGATGAGAGACGTAGAATAGCTAGAAGCGTTGGCATAAGCGCTGTGAAATACAGCCTCATAAGTGTAGAACCATCTAAAGACGTAGTCTTCGATTGGGATCGGGTTTTAGACTTTAAGAGGAATAGTGCACCCTTCATACTATATTCCTATGCCAGAGCACATGGTATAACTTCGAAAGCGGGTGGAGAGCTCCCTGGAGAGTTTGACCCCAGCCTTCTGACGCAGCCTCTTGAAGAAGAGCTCGGCTTAAACATCGCAATGTTTCCACAGGTTTTCATAGAGGCTTCTGAAAACCTCTCTCCTCATACTTTAGCAATGTACTGCAACAGCTTGGCAACGATTTTCAACTCCTTCTACGATAGTCACCCAGTTATTAAAGCTGAAAGAGCTGTTAGAGAAGCTAGATTGGCTCTGGTTGAAGCGTTCAAAATAACGATGAGGAATGCTTTAAAGCTTATAGGTATAACGCCTGTGGAGCGGATGTAAAGCTTGAGTTTTCCAGCTGTTTAACCATACAGCTCCACTCCAAAAATATATGGGAAGATTTTCCTCCAACCCTCCAATACTACGGTGTTTTAAGGTGTTCTCTGAAGAATTTTAAAACTCTTTGAAGCATAGGCTCAACTGGTATTCCATGTCCAGACTCATACCAGTAAACTTCTTTAGGCTCGCCAGCTTTTTCAGCTAACAGCCTCTGTGTTTCAGCTGGAACTATGTCATCGTATTTACCGCAGTGGAATTGAATCGGTTTCGGAGCGAAGAGGCGTATGAAGTTTATGGGGTCTATCGGCGCTAAGATTTCATTAAGTCTATCGTAGCTTAATCCACTCTTCTTCAGCTCTTCCCTTATAGGGGGTATTGATTCGTGTTTACTCTCCCTGATCATGAGGGGTAGGTTCCCCCCTCCAACAATTATCACTGCTGCTCTAATTCTAGGCTCAACACTTATGAAAAGGGCACCTATTATACCGCCCATACTTCCACCAGCGTAGCCTATTCTATCTCTCCGCACTTCTACTCTCTGCTCTAGAAAGTCAACCCCCCTCCTTAAGTCGAGGACGGTCTGTATGACGTTGGATTTGAGCTCTTCAACGTTTGGAGAGTATAGTACTCTACCCGCCTCTCTGCGCTCACCATGGAATGGGGCGTCTATCGATAGAAACGCATAGCCTTCTGTTGAAAATAGGTCTGCTATTGGCAGTATGTCTTCCTTCCCACCTCCATATCCATGCAGGAAAACTATACATGGATGTTTTTGCTCAAAAGCCTTGGGCACTGTAAATATGGCCGGTACTCTAACATTTCCCACGCTATCGTAGTAGACTTTGTACGCTACGTAATTAGCTCTTTCAGAAAACTTGGAAAGTTCAACGTTTAAAGCCTTAAATCTGTCGTATTCGTAAATTTTAAGGTATTCTTCTAAAGGCATGAAAATCACTTAAGAATAATTCCCACACATTTTTAAGCTTAGATGTTTCTGAGGATGCGGTTAACTTAGGTATACTCTAGCCTTCACTCTTAAAATGTATAGAATCTACTCCGGAAGAGTTAAGCTAAAATCGACCTTCTTAACCTATTGTTAACAGTCGTCTATGAGCCTCAGTCGGGAGGAGGTCTATAGAAAGCAGATAGAGATTCTCCGCATTTTAAGCGAGCAGAGTGAGCCTATGGGCTCCTCGCTGTTAAGGAGGGAGCTTGCTAAGAGAGGCTTCCCGTTAAGTGAAAGAGCTATACGGTACCACTTAAAACTTTTAGAGGAAAGGGGTCTTGTAGAGGGACATGAGAAAGCGGGCCGGACGATTAGCGGGTTAGGGTTGGAGGAGCTCAGCAAGGCTCTAGCATATGAGAGAATAGGGTCTATCTTAACATGGTATCTTTCTCTGGCCTATAGAACCACATACTCACCGGAAAGTGGGGAGGGTGAAGTCGTAGCCAATGTGTTCATGATCGATAAAAACTTCAGAGAAGATGTCATCAAAGCGGTTAAGAACCTTTACTCTGCCGGTCTTCTACCCGCTCCCTATGTTAAAGTCTTAAATGAAGAAGAAGAGTATAGAGAGATATCTGCCCCAGAGGGTAAGATAGCTGTAATGACCGTCTGCAATTTAACGATAGATGGAATTCTCATACACTCTGGAATACCTTTAATCTTAAAATACGGCGGGCTCGTCCAATTCATAAAGTGGAAACCCGTAAGGTTCACAGAATTGATAGCCTACGACTCTACAACAGTACCGCCACTTGAAGTATTCGTCTACAGGAGAATGACTTCGATAATAAGTATATTGAAAACGGGCTCCGGAATGATACCTGCAAACATGAGGGAGATCCCTGCTGTTTCAGAGAATCAAGCACTTAAAATAATAGAGGCTCTTAAAAAGAACGGCTGGGGAGGCATTCTAGTCTTCGGTAAACCTAATGAGCCGATTCTAGGAGTACCTGTATCGATGGATAGGTGTGGGATATCTATGGTAGGCGGGCTCATCCCGGCGGCTATGCTGATTGAAATGGGGATACCTGTTGAAACATACGCTCCACATTGTCTAATGCCCATAGAGGATATGGAGAAAGTATCCTGAGGGAGACGGCTGCCATGATCAACAGCCGCATCATATTATAAGCTGTTGAATTGTTCGCCTTTCCAATCATGCTCTATCTCTCGGTTTGGCTATTACTTCCTTGATAACCATATCGAATATTCTCGTTGAGTTTGCCGGCCTGATGACTATAGCCGTATCTGCTCCCTTACCAGTCCCGGCTATACTTATCACATCTCTATCTACTGGTATTAAACCGGCGTCGGCAGCCATCGCTGTGATTTCAACGGCGACTTTCATTCCTTCGCAGAAAAGCCTTAAAGTCTGCGCCATTATTTCCACAGGATACACCGTGTTAAACTTATTCCTAATAGCTCTTTCAACGTTCATAAAAACATGTGTTCCTGTAAATACTCTACCACCGTTTGCCTCTATTAATCTACGGTTCTCCTCAGTCAGCTCTTGCTTTCCAGGTTCTCTAAAACCGGTATGATGGGTTACAACGATCAAGTTGAATCCCTTAAAAACTTTTGAAGCTTTAACTCCAGTCTCACCTCTAGTAGATGCAACAACGATATCGTTTATCCCCAATTCTTCAGCTCTCTTCCTTGCCGATGCTAAAACAGCCTCAGTATTATCCTCCCCTGGTCTATCAAAATAGATAATGGTTTTCTCAAAAATACCCACAGATCACACCGATTTACAATTATTCAAGATATTTCCCTAAAACCTTTTCCACCATACCTTGGCTTTACGTGGAATGAAGAATACGCGAGGTCGGAATACGTAACAGCCCTATAGTCTACATCCTGTAAAGCCTAAGGCGCTGTAGAGAACTGACATTGGAGGGATGAAGCGGTCCTGAAAGCCCGTGCAAAACCGATGACCGATACAACCTCAATATGCTGGAGACGCCGCGGCTCGTCTATGAAGCGGAAAGCCCACGAGCTTACAACCATGGGCTTTCAGTCTACGGTTTAAAGTAACCTTAATATCTCCTCTATCATCAACGTATAATTAGCTTTTTACTTAAATTAAGTGGAGGATTTTATGATGAATATATGTATTGAAAAGCTCTGGAGCTTAGAAGTGGGTGTTGGACCTGCTGAACATGGCGTATATAAATTTGGACATCTCTGGCTTTCTCCAACCTTTAGAAACCAGTTTTGGAAAGTCGACCCTGAAACAGGATCGATTTTACGTACATATAGCATGCCTGGCAACGTCTGGGGTGCACCGTGGGTTGATGAAAACCACTTATACGGTGCTTCAACTGAAGGCTCTGTAAAATGCTTCACACACGATGGTGAAGTTGTTTGGACTGTAAACCCCGGTTTAAGTGAATTCATAGCTGAAACCATTACTGAAGCTTGGGGCCGCTACATCGCTGTTCAATTTCCAAAAGGATTGGCGGTTATTAGGAAAAGTGATGGTGCGATTGAATGGTGTCTAGAATGGAGCCCAGAGTCAGATGCCGGTCAAGAGCCTACCTTCAACCCTGAAACAGGTTTACTGTGGATCTGTAAACCAACGGCTGAGGAGAACTTGGAAGCTTACGATCTAAACGGCCGTTTAGTGTATAGGCTTACCCTTCCAAGTCCTCCGACAACGTACGCCTGTCCTCAAATATGGAAAAACCTTATGGCGGTTGTATGCCGCAGAAATGTAGTCGTTATAGACCATCTAAATGGTAGAATCGCTTGGTCTAGGAGGTTTGAACAAGTTAAATATGGCGATTGGCAACCAGACCATCCTCTAGCAGGCGGACCGCGAGTTATAACACCTGATGGACGTTTAATAGTTTGGTCAGCCGATGGAACCATATACTGCTTCGGCATTGAAACCGGAGAAGAACTCTGGTGTTTAAGCTTGGTGGGCCTAGGATATGCATCTAGGGACTGTAGCGACCCCTGGGGCTATGCTGGCGGAGTAGCGTCAGATGGTGTTTTCATAATCCTGGGAAGAAACAATTTACCCGCTTCATCCGACAGCCCCTTCGAAATCATGAAGAATAGGCTCTTCATCATAGACTACTTTAACGGCTCCATCGCGGCTGTTTCCGAGCCGCAATACCAGATGGCTTGCTGCTGTAAGCCGATAGTTGCAGGAGGGCGGGTGGTGATAGGTTCATGGTACAGGGATTCTGAAGACCGAGAATACTCCGCTAGATACTACTGCTGGATGTTGAAGCCTTCGGAAAACCGCACTCTGAGAAACGTAGATTATGAGTGGCTTGGGTCATATCACCACGGAGGATATAAGGTGGGGGCGCTCTTAGGAATACGATGACTCTAAAACGGCCCGGCTCATTTACTTTCCATATAAGCGTTCTCTAACATTCTCAACCATAGCGTCAGTTACATCTCGCTCGTTCACTGTAGTGTAGAATAGCTTGTTTTCCTCAGCGTATTTCCTAGTATTCTTTAACGCGGTGACCACGTCTGTCCACTTTATATTCATTTCCTCCGGACGTAAACGTACACCGACCTCTTCTATACTCCTCCATATTCCCTCCGGGTCGTTGTCCTGGAGTAGCGACATAAATATTATTCCTAAGCACACGGGTTCTCCATGGATGAATGTCTTTCCAGTCAAATACTCCAACGTGTAGAAGAAGAAGTGTTCACAGCCCTCGATATGGCGGGGGTTCCATCCTGAGTTATGATAACTCGCCCCAGTCCAACGATGCGCCTCCATCAAAGTCTTAACCCCCACATCTGAAACTTTATGGATTTCATACGTTTTCTCCCTAACGCTCTGAAGCACTTTCCTGGCTTCAGTAGCTAACTCTTCATCCCAGGGCCAAAGCTTTTCTTTACCGCGTTCGGTAGCGAGCTTCCAATCATACAGAGCCGTGTGAATGCAGAACACGTCACCTACACCTGCGTGGTTTAGGTAGGGTGGCGCACTTCTAACTAGGTCGTAGTCTACGTAAACAACTTCTGGAACAGCCCATCCGATGTAGCGGACAACCCCCTTTATTCTTACTGCACATCTATGAGTGAAAGCAGCATTAGTGGATGTGATTGTAGGTACTTGAAAAAGCGGTATATTTCTACGCCAGGCTATGAACTTGGCTACATCTATGGCTCTTCCCCCACCTACACCTATGACGCTTGAAGCCTTCGGGAGGGCTTTTACAAACTCCTCCAATCGGTTAAGCTCTAAAGACTCGACAAAGTGGACGTAAGCTAAATCAGCTCCTCCCAGCTCATCTTTTAAACTATGCCACAGCTCCCTCATTGTAACAACTATATACGGTGTTGGAGCCGTTTCAGCTAAACCTGCTATTAATCCCCTTCCATAAACTGTGTGGAATAGGTAATTTTTAAATACCATCTTAATCGGAGAATCAGCTTGGAAAATATATAAAACTTACTTTTATGTTAAAGCTTAAGACTTCCCTCAAACCAGCTTCCAGCTCCTTATAAATTAAGGCATCCCATAGACCTTTTGGTTAAATCTCATCTTCTTTTAACGCCTCCATAACCTCTTTTTGAAAGTTTTCTTTATCCACGAAGAAAGTGTTTATCGGTTTTCCGTTAACCGCACAATATGGAACCTGCCCCCGCTTCTCCACTTCTCCCGAGTCCTCAAACGTATTTATCATCCGTATAGGAAAGCCTGGTGCAACTTCTCTTACTAAACTTTTAATCTTATCTGCAAAATACATGCAGAATGGGCATGAAGGATCATAAAAGATCACCGCTTTACCTCTGTCTTCTGCTTGTGAGATAAATCTTCCCTCTTTAGGTCGGTAGACATATCCCTTCTCTAAAGGATGGTAAAGGAGGAAGGGGTCGTCTTCTCCAACTTTTTTAAATCCCATTTTTAGATAAAACTCGTTTTGCGGATAGTAGCCTGGAATTTGAAAAGCCCATGTGACAAGAGCTAGTGGAGGCTTACAATTGAAGAATTCTCTAGGTTTTTTAAAATCTTCGATTAAAGCATTCAACAAAGCTTTTCCTATGCCCTTCCTGTGGCTTTGTCTATCCGGGACGAATATGCATGTTATTTCCAAAAGCTTCTCTTTAAGCTTAGGTTGATACTGTATTAAACCCACCGGTGTTGATTCTAGATATGCCATTTTAGCTACTCCTCCAAACATGTCTAACGACTTCTCCGCCCAGCGTCTTTTGACCTCAACTCCTTCGATAAAAAGTTGGTCATTCCTTTTTTCAGGTGGGATGCAAAGATGTATTAAGGAATCGACATTTTCCATCTCAACATCTCTTATTTTACAAAACCCCATTTTAAACCTAAAATAATGATATTTTCTTAAAATATAAAATTTTTGAAGTTTAAACAGAATCGAATTTTAAACACTAATGATATGCTGAGGGATGGAAGGCAATCTGGATTTAGACTTAAAATTTCAATCACCATGTAGTAGGCTTATTTGTTTCAACCATCGGCTTACATAAAGCCTCTCATCCATTTAAACTAAAATCTTTATCTATGCTTTATGAAATAGTTTAAAACGGTGGTCTATATTGGGAAAGATAAACGTAAAAACTTCTATCATAAAGCTATGTAAAAAAGTCTCTTCACTATATCGGAGAATATACGTGCTGAGCTTTAGCCCGTTTATGATAGGTTTCTTCAGCCTGCTATGGTTTATCTTTAGAACTGGAACCAAGCCCTCAAGAGCTGTTTACCCGTGTCAGAGAATAGCCGCTGCAAATAGCTACCTTTGGCTATCGATATACGTCATCCCCTTCTTTCGCTCTCTTAATCAAAAGGTTCATAGGAGAATAAATTTGAAAAAGCTTCTTCCAATTATACTCGCGATAATAGTAGTCGCAGGATCCGTAGCTGTGTGGAATCTATATGAGACTGTGAGGAGGAGGGGGCTACGCGAATTGGGTTTAAAGGTCGTTGGAAAGACCGCCAGGTTTGAACCAGCCTCAGACATTTTCGTCGTAAATGGCACTAGGGGTTACGATGATGGAATTTTCAAGTTGATAGATCTAATGGCTGAGCATGGTTTACCATTCTATAAGTCTCCGGAGTATAATGGGAATAAGGGGCCAGACGGGCTTATAGCTAGAGACGACGTCGTTATAATAAAAGTGAACAGCCAGTGGGATGAGAGAGGTGGGACGAACACAGATTTAGTCAAAGCCCTCATTCAAGCCATATTAAACCATCCAGATGGATTTATTGGTGAAATAGTCGTAGCTGATAATGGGCAGGCACAGTATGGCTCAGCTGGTTCAGGTGGAAGCCTTAACTGGAGTAGGAATAATGCTGAGGATACTTCACAGTCGATCCAAAGCGTTGTCGACTCCTTCGCCAATATGGGGTATAAAGTTTCCACCTACCTCTGGGATACCATTACCACGAAGATGGTAGAGGAGTACTTTGAAGGCGATATGGAAGATGGCTACGTCGTTAATGCTACTAAGAACCCGAGAACTGGAATAATGGTTTCCTACCCCAAGTTTAAAACGAAGTTTGAAACATATATAAGTTTTAAATATGGCGTGTGGGACGATGAAGCCAAAACCTACTACAGCGATAAGCTTAAAGTCATAAACTTCCCGGTTCTAAAATCCCACAGTATATACGGTGTTACGGCTTGTGTAAAACACTATATGGGCGTCGGCTCAGATAAGCTGACAGCTGCGCTTGGTGCAAGGATGCATAATACTGTGGGCGAAGGTGGAATGGGAACGGAGATGGTTGAGACGAGGCTTCCGGTATTGAATATAATTGACGCTATATGGGTTAACGCAATACCGGGTAATGGTCCAAGCACGTCCTACGAGGAGGCGACGAGGGTCAACATAATAGCCGCTAGTAGAGACCCCGTTGCTCTGGACTACTGGGCTGCGAAATACATACTGCTCGAAGTTGCACGGATTAAAGGTTATAGTGGGTCGAGCTCTATGGATCCGGATAACGTTGACCCCGGGTCGTTCGGCTACTGGCTTAGGCTTTCAATGGAGGAGATTAGGAGAGCCGGGTATCAAGCGAACGTAGATGAAGACTACATGAACGTTTACGTAATCCACATGTAAAGTCAAAGCAAGCATTCAGTAGTATTGTATCCTGTTGTCTGAGGGTTTAGTACTGCCCTAGGGACCCGTCTCTTCTAGCTGCATCGTATCCTACTTTGAATACATATAGCGCTATGGGGGTTGCTACGATCGTAAAGACGATTAAACTCACTATATTGGTGATTATTACTGGCGATGTCAAGTCTTTGCCAGATTGAAGGCACAACCGTATGCCGTCGAGTGAATACGTTAGTGGGAATGCTTTTCCAACCCACTCTAAATACCATGGTAAAAGTTTCAGCGGATAGAAGACGCCTGACACCAGCTGGCTCATCCATGAAAACGCCCAAGTTACTGGACTACCCTGTTTAACCTTCATTATAACCCCGGTGCTTAGTATTCCAATGTCCATGTGGCTTGCGATTAAAAGTATTGTCAGTATTATCGCAGTCAGTATTGATGTTGGTGTTACGTAGAATCTCGCTCCGAGCATAAGACCTACGAGCAATGACATTAAGAGGAGGATAGATGAAACTACGAAGGAAAAACATACTTCGCCTAAGAGGAATATTTTAAAGTCTGTAGCTGTCGAGAGAATTGTCTCCATTGTCCCATTCCACTGCTCCTCCCTTATGCTTTCATTTATACTTTGAACCGCAAAGTGAACGTACTGCTGAAACGCTATACCTATCAATGCGAAGGTGAAATAGCCGCCGACCGCGTATCCAGCTTCTTGAACCTGCTGAGATGTTGTGATGAGTGAAAAGAGATAGTACGTGACTACGAAGAGAACCATACCCGATATGTCAAGTAGAAGCCAGAACTTATAGGTCCACCAAACCTTAAAATCCCTAACAATAAAAGAGAAGACTACCCAGTAGATAGGTGTCTTCCTCCGAGGGACTTCTTCAGAAATTACTTCTACAAGCTTTTCAACCTCCACGTTTCACACCACCGCCTAGTAGGTTGCAACAGTCCCCTCATACCTTATTCGGTTGACACCCCAGTTGAAAACCCTTAAACCTAGTGGAATGAATACGACGGCGTAGACGATTAAGATGAGAGCGTTTAAGCTTACGTTTGGTGAGAGTAGGGTTGAACCGTTCAATAGTATTCTGCGGGCCGCGTCTAAGGCGTACGTGTACGGCATAAGCCAGGCCATAACGTATAGTATTGGAAAGTTTTCAAGGTACTTTAGTGGAAACAGCACCCCACCTAAGAACTCGGTTACGTTTGCAAATAGAAAGGTAAGTGGGTCACCCTTCTTATATACGAGTATTAAACCAGCCGCCATTATTCCTATACCCGCATAGCTTAAAACCATCAGCAGAATAACCGCTATAAACGATAGAGTTGTTTCAAGGCTTATTACCAGCGGAGCCCTCAGCACAAATATGCCGACGACCATCACGCCGAGCATAAAGTACCCGCTTACCAGAAATCCTCTAATAGACTGCCCGATAATGTAAGACCTCATACTTATTAGTGAAGTAATTATAGGCTCAAGGGTTCCCTCACGTACTTCATGTTGAAGTGAATGGCTTAGCCTGCTTACACACATCCATAAGTAGTTTGCCGTAGCAACACCGACCAGCGCGAAAGATAGCCAGTCAACATCTCCATATCCGGCTAAAGCGACGCGGGTGGCGTCAACCTGTAACCCCATGAAGGAGTACATGGCGATGGAGGCTACTGTGCTTATAGTCTCCATTATAACCCAGGTCTTATAGGATAAAAATATCTTAAAGTTGGCCCAGAAGACGGCCCAGACGTGCACGGCTTCCGAGGATAAACGGGGTTTATCCTCCTTGAAAAGTTTGATCAAATCTTCAATCTTCATGTTTCTCCCTCCCCCCTCGTAAGTTTAACGAATATGTCTTCAAGCGTCGGCTCAGACCTACGTATAGCTGAGAATTTAACGCCCATTAAATGTAGCCTACTAGCTATCACAGGTATGGCCTCATATTCGTCGTCAACCTGTAAACGTACTATTACATCAGACGACTCATTCTTAGTCTCCATAATTCTTCTAACAATCGATAGGTTTGATAGGGCTTCAATGGCCTTCGGTAAGTCATCGACACCTCTAATCTCCACTTCAACGGCATGGACGTCTCTAAGCATATCCCTCAAAACTGAGGGAGGAGCGTCAGCTATCACCCTCCCATCCTTCATTATAGCTATCCTTTCGCATAACTGTTCAACTTCAAACATGTTGTGGCTTGTGAATATGATGGTTTTCCCAAGCTCAGCATTCAAAGCCTTCAAAAGCCTTCTAGTTTCAACGGCGCTGATCGTATCAAGCCCTATAGTCGGCTCATCCATGAATAGGATCGGCGGATTATGGAGCAGAGCCCTAGCCAACATAACCTTAACCTTCATACCGGTTGAGTAGTCTTTAACAAGCTTCTTACTATCCTTCGTCAACTCGAAGAATTCGAGGAGCGCCTTAACCCTCTTCTCAGCTACATCCTTTGGGACGTTCTGTAGATATGCGTAAAACCTCAGATTGTCTTCAGCGTTAAGCCTCCAGTAGAGTGAGCGCCCCCCGGTTTCACCGTGAAACCAGCCGAAGCTACTCCTAACTTTATGAGGCTCCTTAACTATATCGTATCCATCTACCTTAGCCGTCCCCTCAGTTGGAAGTATTATTGTACACAGCATTTTTATGAGCGTTGTCTTTCCAGCACCGTTAGGTCCGAGAAGACCGAAAAACTCTCCCCTTTTAACTTTAATGTTTACATGGTCAACTGCCTTAACGTACCGCTTAATACCCTCCTCCTTATTCTCAAATATCTTTGTCAAGTCGAAGGTTTCAACGGCGTACTCCATAATCCATCCCGTTTAAATACGTTAAATCTGTGAGTAAACCAACAGTTAGACTTCACTTCAACTCTCACTCTAAAAGATAACTGGTTAATAACGGTTTCGCATATGTATAGTAGGAGTCTTTAAAAGACCAATCTATCTGAGAGAAAACCTCATGGACGATTAAAAGTTCTACGGTCGCGACTAGTCCATTAAAATGATTACTATCAGCGCGGTTACTCACGCTGACCTTCACGCTAAGAAGGTCGAGCCTTAAGATGGAGGTTTTCCCCATCTTTAAGATTCTTTGGTGAGCACGTAAGGACTTGGAGCAGGGTTTACCCTGGCAATGGGAGAAAGTCGATGAATCCCAAGAGTTACTTATATCCATCAAAGACTACGTAGCTCAAAGCTCTTCGGCGTATGTTTATATATCTTAAGCCATTGAAATACTGATAGTGTTTGTTTGGGCATAACGTATATTATGGCGAAGGTGAAGGGACCTTTAGGTGAGGAAGAAGTCCGCCTCCTAGTTGACAGCGGAGCAACATACACCGTGCTCCCGGAGATGGTTTGGAAAAGCATAGGGCTTAAACCGCTACGTGAGCACGATTTCACGCTGGCGGATGGGACAGTCATAAAGCGGAAGGTTTCAGAGTGCTACATCTCCCTCCCCCAAGGCGAAGGCCATACTCCAGTAGTCCTCGGAGAAGCCGACGACCATGCCTTACTGGGCGTTGTAACGTTGGAAATCTTAGGCCTAGTCTTCAACCCATTTAAGCGAACCTTACAACCTATGCGAATGTTCCTCATCTAAAGTTTAGATGATTAGGGGTTTACGTCTTCCAAAACCTTCTAATATCTTCGCCTCCCATTTCCTTAACAGCCCTGACAATTTCCCTATGGGTCTCACCGTGACTTTTAAGTCCCCTCCCCTTTTAGCAGCTAAAGCCTTAACGATTTGAGAAGCTGCTCCCCCAAAAACTTCTCAGAAGCTTGAACGTAGTCTTTCCTCGCTAAGAGCTCTTCGCCTTTTTAAAACTCATCAGATGATCTATCCATAAATGTGTACTTATAATTATATTAGAACGCCCTGGGCGGGATTTGAACCCGCGTCCAGCGGGCGACAGCCGCTGATGCTAGGCCGGACTACACCACCAGGGCTTACCTATCATCTTTAAAGTTTCACTCTGATTCTTAAATTTTCCTCTTCTGCAAACTACATATGATAGAAGCTCACTGGATTCAAGCGTTTTACAGCCTCTTTAAGGTTGAGTTTAAACACATGTGAAAGTTAAATTTAACAAGCTTCTACACAATATTCTACTATATGAGCCTCGAAGATTTGGCGTTTAAATTTAAGCGGTACGGTGCTACTGTTAAGCTCTACTCGGCTAACGGCTCTATACTGATTTCAGAGTACGGCGGTAGGATCATAGCTGTTTCCGTTAACGGCTCCCCCAACCTTTTATGGACTAACCCAGACCTTGAAACAGTTCTAGAAAATAGGGGTTTCAACGTTGGCGGTCTTAGAGTTTGGGTATCACCTGAGAGAAACTTCTTCTATAAGGATCCCGAAGTCTTTGGAGAGTGGTTCTGTCCAAGCGAGTTAGACCCTGGAGACTTCAAGGTATTAAATCTTACAGAGTCTTCCACCACTCTCGAGTCTAAGTTTAAGCTTAAAGATTTATTGAACAACGAGATACTTAACATATCTATCATTAGAGATTTGATGCTTGAAGATTTAGACGACGGCGGTCTAGCAATACATGTCAGAGAATCTTTAACAGCTTCAAGCTTCAACAAGAGCAGAGTGGGTCTATGGGCTTTAGCTCAAGTCTACTCTGGACGCAGGAACACTGGGACTGTTGTAGTACCTGTCAAACGGAAAGCTGAACCCATACATTACTTCGGACCCATACCAAAGGATAGGCTTAAAGTGACAGACAGCCACGTAGCCTTTCTAATAGATGGAAGTTATATCTGTAAGCTAGGAATCAAACCTGAAGACCTTAGAGTCAGAGGTTGGGCCTCTATAGGATATTTTACTGAAGCACCTTGGAGCGATGAAGACGCTCTGATCATAACTATGGAAACGTGCTGTGCACCTAGGTCTCAAGCTGAGTGTTTAGACGTAGCTAAAGCGGATCCCGAGGGAGCTAGGGCTGCTGTTCAATCCTACAACTCCGGCCCAAACGCTGAATGGCTTAAATTCGGTGAAATAGAGCTTCAGTTTCCGGCGTCAACTTTAACTAATGGTCTTCAATTTTCAACGGTTTCCTACACGGTTAAAGCATACGTTGGAAGCCCGGAGAAAATCTTGGAAAAATTCAGGGAGGTTTTGAAATCGCCAGATGTTCACCCACTCCAATAACATTCACTACCTTGCCGAAAGCCACCTTATGGAGCTTAAGCTAAATACTCGTTTGACGTTTAAAACAATAGCTTGTATAATGCGTATGAAAGCGATTCTAGGCTAGAACCATAGGGCTAAATTTTTAAAACCTAGCGACCTAGTATACTCATGGGGAGAATATTGGAAACCCTGCTCCTAACGGATGAAGAGGTTGAGAAGCTCCTCTCTATGGATGAGGTCATGAAAGCCGTTGAACAGGCGTTTGTTGAGAAAAGTCTTGGAAGAGTGCAGATGCCGTCTAAAGTCTACCTATTCTATCATAAGTATAACGGCGACTTAAGAGTTATGCCTTCATACATCGAAAGCTACGATATCTCATCCGTTAAAATCGTCAATTCACATCCGGAGAATAGAGTAAAGTACAACCTGCCAACTGTAATGGCGGTTGTAGTACTCGTAGACCCTAGAAATGGATTTCCCCTAGCTATAATGGGAGGTAAAACCCTAACGGATATTAGGACTGGTGCGGCTGGAGGCGTTGCCGCTAAATACCTTGCTAGGAGGGATTCGAGAACCCTAGGTCTCGTAGGAGCTGGAGCTCAAGCTAGGACTCAACTGGCCGCCCTTCTCGAAGTCTACGGGGGATTTAACGAGGTTAGGGTTTGGGGGCGTCATGAAAGCGCTGGGAAATTCACAGTTGAAATGCGTTCTAAATACGGTGATAGATGTACGATAATTCCCGTTAAAACCGTGAAGGAGGCTGTTGAAGATGCTGATATTGTTGTAACAACAACCCCCTCGAGAAAGCCTCTGGTAATGGAAGATATGGTTTCCCCAGGTATGCACTTAAACTGTATAGGGGCCGATGCTCCCGGTAAGGAAGAGCTCGACCCAGCTATTCTTAAGAAGGCTAAAATAGTTGTCGATGATTTTGCGCAAGCCGCCCATGGCGGGGAGATAAACGTCCCATTAAGCCGTGGGTTAATAAGCATGGAGGATGTCTGGGCTGAAATAGGTGAAATTATTGCTGGTTTGAAGAAGGGGCGTGAAAACCCCGATGAGATAACCATTTTCTCCTCAACTGGATTGGCTGTTCAAGACGCCGTCGCCGCAAAAATAGCATACGATAAGGCTTTAGAGAAAGGTATTGGAAGGTTCATTAAAATAGTGTAAAGTTAAACCTTATGCAAAAATGAAAGCCATGTCTCAGCGAAGGATTAAACTATAGAGCAGATGCCTTCGCATATTATCCTAGCCGCGTCGTAGCCTAGAGAATTAATCTCTCCATAGGAGGGTTTTGAAGAATTGTTCAACCACGGTGGATTCTCATCCCACTCGCACATCGGTATTATATAACCTATCTCGTCATCAGCTAAACCTATGATAAACTTGTACTTTCCACTCATGCAGTGGCGTATTATGGGTTCGAAGGGCGCCTCTGGAAAATCTGCGCCTGGGAGTCTGGCGAGCCCCCCATTCACAAGCTCAGGATATATCTCGCCGGGGATTAAAGCCGCTTGAACAGATCCCATATTTAAAACTCCTACTTCGCTTAGAATGTCTTCACCCAGAACAGTCTTCACGTATCCAAATTCAGAAGTTTCCAAGTATCCAATTCTATCATCAACCTCACCCCTGGTGTATACAGGTCGCTTTAAAACCCCAGACCCAGCCAGTACTCTGAAAAACCTGTTTCTAAGAGGTATGAATATTCTCTTAAATTTCACGCGGATTGGAGTATTCTTAACCTCTTCCCCTCTTTCAAGAGCCTCTAACGCTATATCTGCTACTCTTAAACCTAAAACCTCCATCTCCCTGAAAGTCTTGTGTTCCACCCCCTCATGCGTTTCCGGATCTATAAGAGGCCTTTCAATGTTTAATGGAGATAGCAATCCCCCTATAGCTCCGTTGACGTATAAGGCTCCTCCACCAGTCGCCTCTTCAATTTTATCGCATACGACGCCTGGGAAGTCAGCCGTTATCAGCCTATTAGCCCCTCCCAAGGTTTCGGGGTGGTTGCTCCACTGTACTAGTGTGAAAATCCCCTCGCCAGTTAAATCGACAGCCTGTAAGACGTTTAATGTCTGGTCTTTAACTATGGGTGGTCTCCCATCTCCCTGCATATCCATGAGCTCCCTCCGCCCATCCATAGCCGCGAATAAACGCGCAGGCCTCATGTCTCCTAAAGCCGTACGTATACCTGAGCGGATTTTGCTGATGAGTAGATTTATGTAATCCGAGTCCACTCCGCTTGTAAAGGCATCAGGACCCCATAATCCAAGCGTATCCGGCCCATTATGGTTATGCGTTGAAGCCACTATAAGCACTACGTTCTCAAATTCCCTCCTAAGCTTTAAGACGTGAGGCTCGTAGAATAAACCTATGAGGTCTAAGGAAACTAGAACTACAGTGGTTTTGCTATCGCTTAAAGAAAGACATCTAGCCCAAAGCTTGTCATGAATACCCCCTGCGGTCCTATTTCTACCAAACCCCGCCAAGTAGACCTTTCTATCCAGGCTAGGTGTAATGTCCTCTTTAGAGAAGCCTGCTAGGAAAGCCACGGTTAATCAATACAATTATACCATGTTGTCAATATAAAAATAGTCTGTTTGAAAGGCTACTTTTAAATATTAGGTTAACCTAAAATTTTCGGAAGGCTCCAACTACTTAGAGGGGCGAACACTATGGATTTCGAGAAAACGCTTGTTGAGCTTCTAGAATTCATAGTTGCAAATGAAGGTAGGCTGAACTTAGATGAAGCTTCTAGAAAACTTAACACATCAAGAGAAGAGCTGGCTAAAGCTTTAGACGAAGCCTTGAGTAGGGGTTTAGTCTGTAAAATTGACGAACGGTTTAAACTCACGGTTCTAGGTGAACGTCTCTTAGAATCGCATAGAGAAGAATACCTCCATAGGATGGTGCATAGTTACGTAGAGGGAACAGCCATAGATAGAGTTCGCGATTGGAGTAGTCACTGGCGTCTTAGGCATGGATTTGACGTGGAAGACTTAAATGCCCTTAGAAGCGACCTCAAAGCGATTCCAACTAGAATAGAGGAGACAATACCGTTAATTACGCTTTCTGAGGGTGAACGTGGTAAAATCGTTTACGTATATGGGGGTAGAGGGCTTATCAGGCGGCTGTCCGATATGGGTTTAACCCCCGGTGTTGAAGTAGTTGTTTTAAGAAAAGCCCTCCTAAATGGCCCTATTGAAGTAATTGTTAGAGGTACAAACTTAGCCCTAGGTTATGGTGTAGCTAAGAGGATCTTCATCAAGAGGTTGTCCTAGTATGTCTAAACCTAAAACCGCTGTAAGAATAGCCTTAGCCGCTAATGCTAATACGGGTAAGTCCACCTTCTTCAACCAGGTAACTGGGGCTTCACAACACGTTGGAAACTGGCCTGGTAAAACTGTTGAGAAGGTGGAGGGGTTTGTTAAATTCGGCATGTATGACATACACATCTTAGACCTTCCAGGGACGTATTCACTGTCGGCTTATAGTGAAGAGGAAATGGTGGCTAGAGAGTATATAGCTGTCCATAAGCCCGACGTAGTGTTGAATATAATCGACGCATCCGCCATTGAGAGAAACCTATACTTAACAGTACAGCTTTTAGAGCTTGAGGCTCCGCTGGTTGTAGCCTTAAATATGATCGATGTCGCAGCTAAGAAAGGGTTTAAAATAGATGTTGAACGTTTTTCCGAGTTTTTAGGGGTTCCAGTCATACCTATGGTTGCAATATCCGGTCGAGGTGTTGGTGAAGCATTGAGTAAGGCTGTTGAAGTTGCGCTTGGCAAAATCAAAACATCCCCTATGAAAGTCGTATATGGTTTGGAAGTAGAGAAAGCACTGTCAAAGCTGACTGAAGAATTACAGGAAAAGCTTCCCAACATATGTAGACTGTATCCTGCTAGATGGTTAGCTATTAAACTCTTGGAGGAGGATGAAGACATTTTAAGGAAAATTTCCAGCGAACCTGGAGGGTCTGAAATAGTCAAACTATCTGAGAAGATTATCGGAGAGCTTGAGGCAATACATGGAGAACCGATTCAGGTAATCATAGCATCGGAAAGATATACGGTTGTAAACCGCATAGTTAAAGAGGTCTTAACAGTTGAGAAAGAGCCTCTGGTAACGTTTGGAGAACGTTTAGACCTATTAACAACCCATATGGTTTGGGGCTACCTCATATTAATGGCAGTGATGTCTTCAGTCTTCGCCTCTGTCTTCATGGTCGGCGCCTTCTTAAGCAGCCTTATTGAACACAATCTTTCCATACTTATAACCCCCTTAATACCCGAGGGCTCGGGTTTTGTCCGCGGCCTCGTAGACGGTCTAATAGCGGGTGTAGTGTTGATAATCCCATACGTAATACCGTTCTACCTCATACTGTTCTTCCTAGAGAATTCCGGGTATCTTCCAAGAGCAGCCTTCCTCTTAGACGCCCTTATGCATAGAATTGGGCTCCACGGTAAGGCATTCATCCCCCTCCTCCTCGGTTATGGTTGTAATGTTCCGGCATGCCTAGGATGTAGAATAATGGAGACTGGCAGAGAGAAGCTCATACTGGGCTTGATGATCACAATGATCCCCTGCGCGGCCAGAACGATAGTCATTCTAAGCCTAGTTGGGAAATACCTAGGCATACCCTTAGCCCTCGCGATATATGCGTTAAACCTAATAGTAGTATTCATTGTGGGGAGAGCGGCGAGTACGCTCTTACCGGGTGCTCCGATCGGTTTAATAATGGAGATGCCTCCCTACAGAATGCCCAGTTTAAAAGTAATAGCCGTTGAAACTTACGTCAGAGTTAGAGAATTCATAGTCATAGCTTTTCCACTCCTCGTAGTTGGAAGCGGCTTCGTAGGTCTGCTAAACGACTTAAATTTGCTGAAGGAGCTATCAAACGTTTTCAGTCCAGCTTTAAACCTGCTTGAACTACCTAGCGTAACAGCTATACCTCTGATCTTCGGAGTTTTACGTAAGGAGCTTACGATAGCCATGCTTGCCGAAGCAGCTGGAACTACGTACTTCAACACTATTTTAACGCCTAGGCAGATGGTGGTGTTCAGCATATTCACAATACTCTATATACCTTGTATAGCTACGGTAATAGCGCTGTTTAAAGAGTACGGTTTTAGCAAAACAGCTCTAATAGTGTTAACCAATATATCAGTCGCCATAATAGTATCAGCTTTAGCAAACATCGCCTTAAAATCCGTAGGTTTTTAGATAAACCCCTTCAATATTAGAAGTCGTTCCAGTTGTCTCTACTTTTCCCTGCAGAAGTTTCTGAAAGTTTCAAGTAGCCTAGGGCTTTCAGGATTTTTCTGGATAAACTCTATGAACTTTGAAAGCCTGCTCATAGTTTCATGGTGGATATGATGCTCTATTTTACAGGCATCCTCCTCAGCTACCTCCTCACTTACACCTAGAAGCTGGAGAAACCCCTTAAGAACGCTATGTTTTTTCATCACTTTCACAGCCTCAGCCTCGCCTTCAACTGTGAGCTGTATGTTTCTCTCATAAGGCCTATATGAAACGAGGCCTCTATCTGCAAGCTTTTGAACCATCTCCGTAACTGTGGGTGCTTTAACCTTTAAAACTGAAGATATGTCTGAAATCCTAACCTTCTGTCTTCTCTTAGAAATCAGGTATATTGCTTCAAGGTAATTCTCCATAGCTTCAGTAGACACCTAAACCAATCCTCCCAATCCTCAGTAGATTTAACTGCTGGCTTAGATAAAAGCATTTCAAATCCCCAGTGCTATGAGCTGTTAAAAATGTTTAACTTTTAGTAAATAATCCCTGTTTATACTATTCAAATTCTATAGTCGCAGGCGGTTTATCCGTTACATCATACAGGACTCTAGCAACTTCTGGAACCTCGTCAACTATCCTATCTCTAACCTTCTCAAGCCTATTCCAGTCTAATTTAACGTATTTTGCAGTCATAGCGTCTTCAGATTCAACTACTCTTAATGCTATCATGTAGCCGTATTTCCTAGACCCGCTCTTCGAGAGTCCCGTAGCCTTTCCCTCAAGTAGGACTGGGAAGGCTTGGAAACACTTTACGTCTGCAAGCTCCTCATCTACTATTAACGTAGCCCTCTTAACTACGTCCAGTTTTTCTCTAGTCACTTCACCTACAATTCTTATCGATAGTCCTGGGCCTGGGAAAGGTCTCCTATACACTATTTCATTAGGCAGTCCTAAGGCTTTAGCCAACTCTCTAACATGGTTTTTGTATAGTTCTTTAAGAGGTTCAAGCACTTTGAAACCGTAGCGTTCAAGTGGGTTTATACCTATCTGTTCCAAAACGTTATGCTGGGTTTTAACTCCACCCTTAGTTTCAACGACGTCTGCGGCTATGGTACCCTGTAGAACGACTTCGGTTTTAAGGTTTTTAGCTATCCTTGAAAAAACCCCGTAGAAGGTTTCTCTAAAAGCCCTCCGCTTTTCCTCAGCGTCTCTAATGCCTTTTAAGGCTTCTATAAACTCGTTCTGAACGTCGTAAACTTCAACTTTAATACCCAGCTTTGAAAAAACCTCTACAACTCTCTTAGACTCACCTATTCTCATAAATCCATCTTCGAGAAATATCGCCTTTAAACGGTCACCTATGGCTTTGAAACCTAAAACGGCTGTTACGGAGCTATCGACTCCTCCGGAGAGGGCGATAATAGCCCTTCCAACATCCACCTCCCTCTTAAGCCACTCAACCTTTCTCTCTATAAACTCCTCTGGGCTGAATCTATCCATAGATTTTTAGCACCTAAACGTGTAAAGAATATGATGATTAATTAAGTTTTTTCACAAGTTTACCGCAAAAACACTACTATTTAACCCTAGGTATTAAACACAGAAACCTGAGGGTTCTACTTCCATCATTCACAATGCTGTGCTCGATATTAGGCGGTATTAGAATGGCGTAGCCTTCCTTAACCCTATACTTCCTACCACCGCAGACTATAAATCCCTCCCCTTCGAGTATGAATACTTCATGTTCCCAATTATGGCTATGTAGCGGGGTGTTCCCATTAGGCTCTACTTCAAACATCCTCATGGCGAAGTTTGGAGCACCATGCTCCCATGATATCAACCATCTAACCCAAGCATTTCTACCGTTCTGCTCTGTAACCGGTTCTCTCTTAACATCAAGATAGTGTACGATTCTAAATTCACCACTCATATTTTTAAATTTTGAAGATAATGTTTATAAGATTAAGCTGGAGAAGTGTCGGCAAATCCAACATTCTTAGAAAACTTAAATTCGATAAAGGTCTAAGTCTATATCAGGTGTTCTATGGATAAGCTCGCCATACTCGGAGGTGAACCCGTTAGAAGTAAACCCCTGCCAACAGTGAACGATAAGTCCGGCAGGAACATAGGTGAAGAAGAACTTAAGCTCCTCAAGTCTGTTATCGAATCTGGAAGACTATTCAGGTATTCTGGAAACATGGTCAGTAGTTTTGAAGAAGAGTTTGCTGATTTTTTAAGCGTTAAATACGCGGTCGCATCCACCTCTGGAACGGCTGCACTACATATAGCTACTGGAGCTGCTGGTTTAGGACCAGGTATGGAGGTTTTAACAAGCCCTATAACGGACGCAGGTACCATAATAGCAATACTGGGTCAAAATTCCATACCTATTTTCGCAGACATAGACCCAGACACGTACAATATATCTCCTGAAGACGTTGAGAAAAGGATCACGGAGAGAACAAAGGCTATAATAGCCGTCCACTTATTCGGCTTACCAACAGACATGGACCCGCTTCTAGAGCTTGCGGAAGATAAAGGCTTAACCGTAATAGAAGACTGTGCTCAAGCCTACCTAGCTGAGTATAAGGGTAGGCTTGTAGGGACGATAGGCGATTTCGGATGTTTCAGTCTCCAACAGTCTAAACACATGTTTACTGGAGACGGCGGTATAACCGTTACAAACGACGAAGAGCTTGCTGGGAAGGCTAGGCTTTTCATGGATAAGGGTTGGGATAGAAGCCTAGGTCTTCCGAGAGCCTACGTCATGATCGGCTTCAACTATAGAATGACCGAACTTCAAGGAGCAGTCGCACGTGTACAGCTTAAAAAAGTCAAATGGGTTGTTGAAAGACGCAGGGCGGTGGCGGAATCTCTAACTAAAAGGCTCGGTGAAATCGAAGGGGTTTATACACCTAGGGTTCCCAAGGGATTTAAACACAGCTACTGGCTTTACCCGCTTAAACTAGAGCTTTCTATGTTTAAAGCCCCTCTAAGCGACATAGCTAAAGCCATAACGGCTGAAGGAGTACCTGCTGGAACAGGTTACATCGGTAAACCCATATACATGGCTCCACTATTCACGGAGAAGAGGGGGTATGGTGGATCGAAATGTCCCTGGATGTGTCCACTCTATGGTAAAGATGTACATTACGGTGAGGGGTTATGTCCTAGAGCCGAGGAAACCTTAAACGCTCTTCTAACGTTGCCATGTAACGAATACTTCGCAGAAGAAGACGTAGAAGACGTAGCTAAAGCCGTGGAAAAAGTATTATCCTACTATAAGAAAAGGCAAGTTTAACGTTTACCATCCTCTGCGAGAAAGCCCGCGTCTTTTAAGGGTGAGATGGATCGCTAATAGCGGCTGGATAGTTTCTCAGAAGCCTTATACATAGGTTTAAAACGCTCTTAGCATACTCTAAAGCCTCCCAAGCATCCATGCGGCTATAAAGCTGGTCTGGAGGTGTACCTGTCTCTTCATCTCCATACATGCTTGGTTCTCTTTCCCGTCTAAGCTTTCTAGAAATCGATGCAAGATTGTCTATTTCGGCTTTAAACCATTCTGGGAAGATTTCCCTATGCCTCTTAAGGATCGGCCCCACGTCATGCCATTTAGGCGACTCTATTGCTACCAACCTTAAAACACCTTTGAGAGCCAGCTCAACAGCCTCTTGACTTTGTCGAATCGTATACGCATAGTTTCCCGTTCCCATAGCCTCCTCGGCGTGTCTAACCCTCTCTTCAGCCTGTCTGAGATATGATTTAGCCATATCGACGTTATTCAATTCTCACAACCTCTCCAAACCTTATATCCGGTTTAATCAACCAATACCACTTATCTTTAACCCACACTCTCTTAGAGCCCAACTCTCTGAGCCTCTCTCTAAGCCTTAAGATGATGTTGCTGAAAAATCCGCCTCTATCGTAGAGTATAACGGAGTCTTCAACCATGTCGAGATATATCGGTCTTATCTTCGAAGCCTCTTCAACCGATAAAATCACCGGTGAAAAGTCTACGTAAAACCCCGTATTCCAAAGCCTATCGATAATGGGTTCAAGCCTGCCTTCAACTTCTAGAAACAGTTGTTGACGCTTCATACGGCTTTTAGGCAGAGATTCAGCTATTATTAAAACGTCTACATCGCTATCTTTACGGGCCGACCCCCTGGCGACGCTGCCGTAGACGACGACGGAGACCAGCTTATCACCTAATCTTGTAGATAAAAGTTCGACTAACTTTTCAAGTAGAGATCTATATGGTTCTTCGATTTTCCCCTCTAAGTTCATTTCATTCTAAAATTACTACATCGTGTTTTGTATAATAAGGGTTTGTCTCTCTCTTCTAGGAACCGGTTCTTAGTAGATATGTATACCGTAACATTGTTAGAAAACTGCAAAGTTTACGATGATGCTAGTTCGTCTAACGTTTTAAGAGCATCTATTATCATGTTCTTCTCGACTACGCCTGAAGCGGCTACGGTATGTCCATCGGCAAATCCACCAAATCTCGAACATGCCTCTGGGAGTATTTTAGATAGTGGGGGTTTTTCACCAGTAGCTATTTTATCTGCTAACGGTTTTGGGGCTCTTGTAGATATTTTAACATACGTCTTCTCCAATCTACCGTAGCCCGGTATATCCGGTGGAACGTCCATATATCCTGCAATGTACTTGTCCTTATCTACAAACCCCTGATACTGAAGGTAGCTGCAGAAGCTCCCTATGACTTTAGTACCCATACTTCTATAAACGCCTTTATCCGAAAACCACTGTATGGCTTTCATCCGATTCAACTTCTCCCTTCTAAGAATACTGAGCAGTGTAGCGTTAGCCTTCTTTCTCTCTTCTTCAAGCTTAGAGGCTTCCTCGTAGTCTTCGTCTTTAAAACCATCCATACATGCTTTTACCGCTTTCAGAGGCCCCCCTCTGTAGTATCCTACAGAGGCTAAAACGGATAGTATTGTTGAGTATCGCTTGTACGAGAGTGGTTTACCAAGCCTCGTGATCTTGAAATCCCCGTCCTTCTCAGGTTGGATAAACCCGCCGTTTAACGCGTCTTTTAAGGCTAACTGGTTTAAACCTATAATTGGGCCTGGAATCTCAGCCGCACCTATCAGGGCTAGAGCCGAAAGGTCTGAATTGCTAGGGTTTAAAGTTTTGGCAAATAGGTATGCGACGGTTGAAGCTGAAGCGTCCCTTTCACCAGATAAGCCATAGAGCTCAGGGTTTACGTTCAAAACGTCTGTACGCGATGATTGTAGAGTATCGTGGTGGTCGAGTATTATGGTTAAACTTCCCCTAGGTGCATCTCTCTCAATCAGCTTAACGTGGGCTGAGCCGATATCCGTGAACAGGTATAAGCCCTCCCCTCTAGCATAGACCCCCTTTAAAACCTCAGGGTAAAGCTTATCAAGACATATCGTTTTAAAGTTTAAACCAGCTCTGTTTAATGCTTTAGCCGTTATAGCCGCAGAGCATACACCATCCGCCTCATCATGATGAATTATAAACGCTTCACTGAAACCTGCCTTTCTCATATTGTCAACAGCATCTTCCAGTAGTTTGAAAAAGACATCTACTGTTAAGCTCTCACCCAAATGAAACTCGGCAGATATAGAAGAAAAGCATTATCCTCATTATGTGGGAGCAGTAATGCTTTAACTTCTCAGTTTAAATAATACTTCAACTTGAAGTTATCTAGCAGGGGTGCTGTAATGCTTCTAAGGGTTAAGAGACTATACATCGAAGCTGGTGGTAAGCCCATAGTCCTCCTCAATAAGGAGGATGCCGATGACATAGGCGTTAGAGCTCTTGGACGTGTTAAAATAGTGAATGCCGAGGGGCGTGAGATCACATCCGTAGTAAACGTAACCTACAGAGCGGTCGAGAAAGGCATTGTAGGTGCATACGATGAGGTTGCTTCCAAACTTAAACTCGAAGACGGCTCTATAGTAGACGTTAGGCTTTCAGAACCGCCTAGAAGCATATATTTTGTAAGGGAGAAGCTTAAAGGTAAGAAGTTAACGTACCCTGAAATCTACGAGATAGTTAGGGATGTTGTAGACGGCCGTTTAACGGAAGTCGAAATATCAGCCTTTGTAACGGCTCTGCATACCTTTGGCCTAGATTTGGATGAAGCTACAAGCTTGAGTAAGGCCATGGTTGAGGTGGGTGAAACCTTAAACTTAGACGATGTTTTCGTAGTAGACAAGCATAGTATAGGTGGGGTTCCAGGAGATAAGACGAGTTTAGTCGCCGTCCCGACGATAGCTGCGGCTGGTTTAACGATTCCAAAGACTTCTTCCAGGGCGATTACTAGTGCAAGCGTAGCTTACGATACACCAATCCTCATCAAAAGCAATGGGATAGTAAAAATTGTTGAAATAGGTGAATTTGTCGATAAGCTAATAAATGATAATGAACGTGTAAATGATGTCGAGGTTCCCGTCTTTGACAATGAATTCAAGGTTAGTTTTAAGAAATTAACTGGCGTGTTTAGACACAGCGCACCAAAACAATTGCTAGAGATCACTCTTCAGACTGGTAGAAAAGTTAAAGTGACAAAGGATCACTCTGTTTTTGTACTTAAAAATGGGAGGATCCTTTCCCTTCCAACATCTGAATTGAAGAAAGGAGATTATGTCGTAGTTCCGCGGAAGATCAACGTACCGGAAATTTCTGAGGTAGACTTGGTTCGCGAGTTCTTAGACAAGCTGCCAGAGAAATATCTGGATAGGATATTCATCAAAGGTTTGGACAAAAGGGGACTCCAAATAAAGGAAGTCTTCAACTCGTGGAAAAATTACATGAGATATCGGAGAGGGCTCATTCCCCTTTCCTGGCTGAAAACTAAAGAAGTGAGAGTACCTGAGGGGGCGAGGCTAAAGTTTGGAAGAAGCAAAAAGGAAATTCCAGCTATAATCAAGGTATCACCAGAGCTGATGAAGCTTCTCGGGTTTTTTGCGGCAGAAGGACACCTGTATAATGATCGAATAACCTTCTATATGGGAAAAGGAGAAAAAGAAATAGCTGAAGAAATAGTGGACTGCATAGAAAAAGTTTTTAACTTGAGTGCAAAAATATCGTCTCCTAAGCCGCACGAGATTAACGTTGACGTCGGTGGAACGATACTCTCGTTGGTCTTTCGGCATGTGTTTGAAACAGGGGAAAATGCGCAAAATAAAAAGCTGTCGTGGATAGTCTTAAATTGTGGTCCAGAAAAGCAGTACGAGTTTCTTAGAGCATACATAAGAGGAAATGGGGGTAGAAGAGCTAAAGAGCACCTGTTCGAAATCTCTACTATAAGTAGAGAGCTTGCAAATGGTATACTTTATCTAACTACTATTCTAGGAGTGAGTTGTACCTATCACTTACGTCCTAAAAAAGAAAGAAAGTTTAAAAATTATACCTCTTCGTGTCAAGAAAGCTATAGACTATATTTTACTACAAAGGGGCTCACAAGCTTTATCAACCTTATCCCGACTGAGGAAAGTGGGCTTAAGAGTATAGCGAAAAATCATAAGAATTTTTTGGATGGAAAAGAAAATGACTGGAAATTCTCTCATATACTCTTAGATCAAAAAACCGTGTCATTCCATACTCTTCAAAAAAATATAAAAATTAATGGAGGAGGTAGAACTATGAAACTCCTTCAAAATTTAGCAAACTCGGAAATCGGCTTTCTTAAAATAAGAGATATAAAAGAGCTCCAAAACGATCATCCATTTGTTTACGATTTATGCGTTGATGGCTATGAAAAATTCGTTGGGGGTTTTGGGCCCATATTTTTACATAATAGCGGTACGGCTGATAGGGCTGAAGTGCTCATGCCTGTCGACTTAGATTTGGAGGAGATAAAGTCTGTTGTTAAGAAGACGGGGGGCTGCCTCGTCTGGGGTGGGGCTTTACATCTATCTCCTGCAGACGATATATTCGTGCAAGTGGAGTATCCTCTGGCTATAGATCCTCTACTACTGCCCAGCATTATGAGTAAGAAGAAAGCCGTTAACGCTAGGGTCCTGGTGATAGATATTCCAACTGGCAGGGGGACGAAGGTTAAAACCATAGGTGAAGCTAATGCTCTGGCTAAAGACTTCATAGAGCTTGGCCGTAGGCTGGGTATACAGACTAGCTGCGCTATAACCTATGGTGAGCAACCTATTGGATACGCAATCGGACCTGCTTTAGAGGCTAGAGAGGCGTTGGAAACTTTAATGGGCTCTAATAAGGCTTTAGACCTCATAAATAAGGCTGCAAACATAGCTGGAGCGCTCTTTCAAATGGCTGGTGTAGGCGGCTTCGACACCGCTATCCAACTGATTAAATCGGGCAAGTCTGAGAGAAAGCTTAGAGAAATTATTGCAGCTCAAGGTGGGGATCCCGATATTAAACCGGAGGATATACCTGTTGGAGATAAAACGTACTGTGTTAAGGCTGAAAACGACGGTGTGGTTCTGTGGATAGATAACGGTAGACTTATCGAGGTCGCTAGAGCTGCTGGTGCGCCTAAAGACAAAGGCGCTGGAGTACTTCTTAATAAGAAGATCGGTGATCACGTTGAGAAAGGCGACGTCCTCTTCACGATTTACGCAGAGTCCTCTGTTAAACTTCAAACGGCCGTGGAGCTTGTGGAGGAGAGGGGCTTCATGGGGGTCGGTAAGAGCATGGATATGCTCATACAGTTCATACATGAAGTGCCGGTTTACGGGAGAAGGTTTGAACTGGAGAGGTAGGTCTTCAAATCTTCCATTTAAACCAGCTATAGAATAGATTAGGTTAGAGGTTGAGCTGTTAAAAGATAAAAGTCTGAGCGATATTAAGTTTAATGGTGGCTCCGGGCTTGGCTAAAATCTACATGGAGGTCTACGGATGCAGCGCTAATGTAGCAGATGCAGAGGTTATGCTCGGGCTACTTAAAGCTAGAGGCTATGAGATAGTTGACAGCCCGGATGAGGCAGACGTAAACATCGTGGCTACTTGCACTGTTAAAACGCCTACCGAGCATAGAATGACCCACGTAATATCTACCCTATCCAAACTTGATAAGCCGCTTATAGTGGCGGGCTGTATGCCTTTAACGAGTAGAGAGGTTGTAGAGCGTATAAACCCTAGGGCTTCTCTAATAGGTGCTAGAGCTGTTACACGGATAGTTGACGCGGTTGAAACGGCCCTACGTGGAGGTAGATTCGTCAAACTCGTCGAGCCTGAAGACATCCCTCTATGTAAACCTAGGGTTAGACTTAAACAGTTCATAGGTGTAATTCCAATAGCTCAAGGCTGTCTCGGGAAATGCAGCTTCTGCCAGGTTAAAATTGCAAGGGGGGCTCTTAGAAGCTACCCGCCAGATTTGATCGTTGAGGAGGTTCGTAGAGCTTTAGAGCATGGTTGTAGAGAAATATGGCTGACTTCTCAAGACAACGGATGCTACGGTGTAGACATAGGTTTAACGCTGGCGGATCTGCTTGAAAAAATTCTGAAGTTGGAGGAAGACTTCAAGGTTAGAATAGGCATGATGAACCCAGTGCATATACAGAGCTTCATAGATAGAATCTTAGACCTGTACTCAGACCACAGGGTTTTCAAATTCGCCCACGTTCCAGTACAGTCTGGAAGCGATAGAGTCTTAAACGATATGCGTAGAGGCTACACCGTAGCGGAAGCTGAGTATGTTATGCGTAAGTTTAGGTCTAAGTATCCCGAGCTTTCACTTATGACGGACGTCATAGTGGGGTATCCAACTGAGTCTGAAGAAGACTTTGAGGCTACGCTCAGCTTTATAAAACGTGTAGAGCCGGACCACGTCAACGTTTCAAAGTTCGGAGCTAGACCTAAGACGGAAGCCTCTAAGCTTAAACCCCTACACCCCCAGGTGGTTAAGGAGCGTACTCGGAAAATAAATGAATTATGCTTCAACATATCGTACAGACGCAACTTGAACTGGTTGAACTGGACTGGTGAGGTTACGGTTGAATCGCAGGGTTTAAAGCTTGGAAGCTGGATAGCTAGAAACTACGCGTATAAGCCCATAGTAGTTCTACACGACGGAAACATCCTCGGCGGAAAACTCAAAGTTAAAGTAGTCAAAGCCTATCGCAACTTCCTACAGGCGGAAATACTGAATTAAACAGTAGTCTCCAACATCGCTGAACTGTATAAATGAAGCACATTATTGACGTCTCCGCCTCTTAAAGTGTTAACAGCCCACCTGTAACGCTGAGGTTCTGGCTTCAAAGCCGTATATTTAATCTCCCGTACTGAATAGAATATGTCCAGCTTCAGAGCTGTGGCCATGTGCCGAAAACGGTTAGAGCCTTATTTGGACAACAGAAAACTTTAGGGTGAAGTGCCAATCTATAACGTGTCAGCACAGACTATACACGTCTACCTCCGCAAAACCGCCCAAAAATTCGCAGGCGCATTTAGGGGGCAAAAACCCATGCATCCTCCATTTGCTAAGGGCTATCTTCCGCACCCTCCCAAGCGACCGCAAATTAGAATCTCCATAAATTGAGTTTTGGGTGGGTTATAAAAACACCTGAACAGCTATGCGCCTACATAAGTAAAAGCAGGCTGACGCTAAACATACTGCGAACAAGCGGAACCACACCTAACACCCCCACAGTGCATAGAGCGATCATTTAGTAGCAACTAATGGAATATGGCGCTTGTTTAGATCAAACTTTATCATTTTCTCGATTATGGCTTCTGCTAGAAGTAAAATTGTGGAAGAACAGTTTGTTCATCGTCCACATAAGGCTTTTAAAGTTCTCGCGGCCTTTAGCATTCTGGTAGGCTGTGCTTTGATAATGTTCATCTAGTTATATTTAAACCTTAAATCTTATATAGTTTTTTTAACATCAAAAATTGCATAGTGAAGGGGAGATAAAATATGAGGTCTCAACTTTTCACTGGAATTCTATGTTCAATGATGTTGACGATTTCGCTCCTATCGGCTGTATCCCTGATGATCTCTGACGTATATGCTTCTTCCACGCCTACTTGGCCTTCATCATGGATCCAAATCGACTTGGATGAGAATGAGAATGGGCCGCAGGATGATTGGCGTGACGTTAAATACGCATACTACAATTTTGACAGCGTCTATCTATATCTGCGGCTTGAATGCTACGCTGAGCCTGGTAGCCGATGGCTGAGCGGCAACGCCCGCTACAAGTGGTTTATAGACCTCAACGGAGACCTCTCCGTTAGCGGTGGAAACGTTATAGGAGCTGAATATCTGCTCTTCGTCGAGGATACGGACAACGACGGGCAGGGAGAATTATACCTATTATACGACATTACTGGCGACGGTAAATTTGACGAGTATGGTCCGTGGCCGCCAGTAAACTACAATTACTATAAGATCACTAATGCTACAGATGGAAGCTGGAGGATAGATGGCTACTCCATAGATATATATATAAACTGGAGTATGCTGGGAGACCCATCCTCCTACTGGCTGTACTGGGCTACAGACCAGGAGAATCCGAATCTTAATCAGGCCCCTACGACAGACAGCAGAGATGAAGAGACAGCGATTCATGTCCGCGATGTAGCTGCGGTAAGCCAGACCGTTAATGCGACAAGCGTAGTGCAGGGTGGAATAGTCCAAATAGACGTCACAGTGCAGAATTTAGGAATGCACGTTGAAAGCTTCGATGTTACATGCTATTTCAATATAACGATTGTAGGGACGCAGCGTGTGATAGACCTTGCAGCAGGTCAAAGCACAACGCTGACATTTTACTGGAACACTTCCGATGTTGAGCCGGGCGCATACTCCATCAGGGCTTTAGCCGACTCTGGTGGGAAAATATTGGAGAACAATGAGACGAACAACTGGTGCACCGCCGAGGCGACGGTAACGGTTACACCTGCGCTTAAACATGACTTAGCAGCAATTACGCAGGTTGCAAACGTGACGAGCGTGGAACAGGGCGGCATCGTAGAGATAAACGTTGCAGTAGAAAACATGGGCGACTTCACAGAATCTTTTAATGTGACATGCTACTACGACACAATTGACGTTATTGGAACACAACGGGTGGAGAATCTTGCAGCAGGTCAAAGCACAACGCTGACATTTTACTGGGATACGTCTGGAGTGAGTCCTAAAACCTACTTTATCACGGCGATGGTTGACTCTGCACGCGAAATACCAGAGTCTGATGAGACGAACAATAACTGTACAAGCGTTCTACCCGTTACAGTATATGCTCCTCAACCGCCTCCACTGCCTGGGATACTATCCGTTAATAAGGTGCTGGTTCGCGTGGTAGATGGACCAGATCCTGCGATAGTAAATTATACAACTACTTATGAGATTATGATAATAGTTGCCAATATCGGAGGCAGCAACGTCACGGACGTTGAAGTTAACGATACGATATATTCAGGCGTCACGTACTCGGGAATCGGAAAACCAAGCAAAGGCAACGCTTACTACAGCGACACGGAGTTAAAAATCATTTGGGAAGTAGGAGACCTCGAGCCTGGTGAGAGCGCAACCTTAACGTTTAACGTCACCTTGGAGCCAAGCAGTTCAGACACATTTACTCTAAACAGAGGCGGAGATCTCATAGCCAGAGGCATCAACGCTACCGGGGGCCAAGTTGAAGATTATGGCGATCTTGATGTTGAGGTGAGTGCCTATACCCGCGATGTGAGAGCGGTTAGTCAAACTCCGCTGAAAAACGTGGTTGTTCAAGGTGAGGTTGTCGGTATAGACGTTCAGGTTGAAAATGGAGGTGATTACTATAGCGAAACTTACAACGTGACTTGCTATTACAGTAGCGATCAAGTTAACTGGATACCGATAATGCCAATAGATACCTTAAGGGTGTATAACCAAGCACCCGGCAACATCGCTACGCTTAGATTCACATGGAACACCACCGGGATACCTCCTGGAACATACCATATAAGGGCTATGGCCGATTCAGACCTTGAAATACCCGAGTCAGACGAGGAAAACAATAACTGTACTAGTACTAGCGTCGATATCATAAAGATAGTTATTCATGATATAGCGGCAATAAGCCAGGTTCCAAATCCAACAGAGGTTTTCCAAGGCGGAATCGTAAACATAAATGTTACCGTGGCAAATGAGGGGACTGAAACGGAGAGCTTCACATTGAGGGTGTACTACTACGGTGAGCGTGAATGCTGTGCAAGTGTAGAGGTTGAGGATCTATCTCCAGGTGAAAGTAGAACATTGACTTTTACATGGAATACAACAGGTATTCCACCCGGAACCTACTGGATAAGTGCTCATGCACTGCCTGTTGAAGGCGAATTGGATACCGATGACAACGCGTGTACAAGCATGGCAGCAGTCATAATTAGAGCCGCCCCTGTCGGAGGCATAATAGTTCAGATTGAAAGCCTGGCTACACTATTCCCAGCCTCTCCCACAGCATTGGCCTTAACGCTGGCCTTTATGGTAATTACCGCCGCCGGCATCATAATAACCCTGAAGAAACGAAACACGTACGTAAAACTATAAAACCCCCTTTTCTTTTACCAAGAGCGGCTCAAAGACGTGGAAAATGCTAAAGACAGCTCGTTTGCATGGCTTTTAAAAAAATCGTTTGAATTGATTACTCTGTATTGGTTAAACGTTTGAGCTTTAACATTCTTCGAAGTCTTAAGCAAGTATTATAGTCGTGAGATCTAAAAATTTAAGGAAATTATTTGAATCCGAAAGACTGGTGGGGCCGGCCGGATTTGAACCGGCGACCGACGGGTTTCACCAGCGCTCCAGAACTCTCATCATCCCCTTTCCGAGTCTTACCCCGGTCGCCATCCGGCATCTGGAGCCCTTAACGAGCCCAATCCAGGTGGATTGAGCTTGTCGTCCTACCTGGCTAGACTACGGCCCCACCGGATAGACTACGTATTCCTTTAATTAATAAGTTTTACTTACGTTTTCTCAACATCCCCTCAAAACGTCTTTTACGTAGACCTCCAACCCGAAGTCTTCATAGGTCTCCCCAATTCTCAGAACGGCTTAATACTTTTCCATTCTCATGACTTCTCCCTCAGATTGAGTGAGCCGAGTCGTCTAGCAAAGCCCTATTGGTCTATTGTCGGCGATTAAATGAAAGTTTTTATTTCTAACCTTAAACCTCCCAGATGTAGAAAAGCATTTTATTTCCTGTTTAAAAAATAGCAGTAACGAATAGTGTAAAACTACGGAGAGGGCTCTGCAGTAAAGCGGCCCCCTCACTATCCGTAAAAAACCCGCCCTCCACACATCAACCACCTAGCACTACAGTTGAAACCCCCAATGGTAAACTCTATAAAACGAAGAATTTTACCCCATCTTATAGAATAATCTCTTATCGTCACCAACATCGATAGGCCGACTGATTTAATATGGGAAAGCTTTTAACTTTTCAAGACTAATATTTAAACCGATTTAAATGGACTCTGGAGAGAAGATAACACTTCTCGGAGGGGGAAGCCCCTTCGTCCCATCTCTCATCTACGTGATGCTTGAAAATAGAGAGGTCCTCGAAGGTAGTGAAGTATGCCTCATGGACATAGACCCCACACGCCTCCCCCTACTGACAAAACTAGGCGAGGAATTCTCTAAAAGAGCAAACGTTAGAATGAAGTTTACTTGGACCACTGACCCTAAGAAAGCTCTCGAAGGCGCTACATTCGTAATGCCTGGCTATAGGATAGGCGGTGCGAAGCACATGAGGTTCGACTTCGAGATACCGATGAAGTATGGGATATGTGGTGATGAGACCGCTGGCCCTGGAGGTACGTTTATGGCTCAATGCACCATTCCAGCAACGCTCAACTACTGTAGGATGATAGAGGACTTATGTCCAGATGCTTGGGTTATAAGCTACGTCAACCCTACGAATTTCGTAGCAGACGCCGTTCGAAGAGTGACAAAGGTGAAGTTTATAGCCATCTGCGACTGCTTCGCTGGGTTTGCTATGAGAACTCTGCCGGTTTGGCTGAATATGCCTCCATTCGAGAGGAGATACTGCGTCAATGAAGATATAAGACCGCGTGCAATAGGTGTAAACCATAACACTTGGCTTGTAGACCTCCTAGTCAATGGGGAAGACGGCTATCCTCTACTTAGAAGTATACTCAAAAAGTATAAGGAGGATAGAGAAAAGGGTGTTCTGAAGTTTTTCAGAGGACCGGACGACTTTACAATGCGTCTCTTCGAAACATATGGTTACGTAAACGTCTGCGCATACCACTGTCACATGTACTGGGAGCATAATAAGGCTATGGAGATTAGGAAGACCATACCCGAGGAGTCGCTATTAGGTTGGTCTAAGTCTGCTTGGGACTTCGTCAACGAAATGCTTGCTGGCGCCGATTACGATCCCAACCGTCCAGAGTATTGCTTCCACTTACACCATGCTAGACACGCCATAGGGATAATGGTCAGTATAATCGCAAACGAAGGGCGCGAGTGGGGAGGTATAAACTTTCCAAATAATGGAGCTATAGGAAATCTGCCTAGAGACGCCATAGTTGAGGGCCCATGTATAGTCGATAGGAGGGGGATAACGCCGATATTCGTAGGTGATCTTCCGAAACCACTACTAGGGCTTACGCTACATACTTTAAACTGGCAAGAGCTCACGGTAGACGCAGCCCTTACGGGAGATAAAGACCTCCTATATCAGGCTCTCTTGGCATGCCCCTATGTCCATGATATGGAAGCCGCCAGAAAGATAATGGATGAACTTCTAATAGCCCACGCAGAGTTCATGCCACAGTTTAAGAAATAACCGTTAACTTGCTGAAAGGGTTTTAGAATTAGGACGGCATATTCCACGTCATTTTTCCAACCTCTTACTATGCATAAATAGTTTGTAGGCTGAGGATGCCAGTCTAACAGTTAAATATAAATAATTTCTAGGGTCAAATAATTCATGGTGGAAATGTCAAGGGAAGTTGTAAAGGAGAAGTTTCCATGGTTGCTCGTAATACTCGTACCGCTGGTTCTAGGCTTCATAGGTCCGATATGGCAGCTACTCATAGGTAGTTTCCCCTACTGGATCGTTAATACGTTAGGGGAGTCTGTCTGCCACATAGGGTTGACTACAGCGCCGTTCTTAATGCTTCTTATAACAGCTCCGCTTTACAGGGTTAAGTCTTTAAGAGATAAAATGGGCGTTAAAACCCTAGCCTACCTATACATAAGCTCTTTAACAACGTCATACTTCATCCACTATCCATGGGCATTATGTACACATTACATGTATGCCCTCAGAATAACGTTGCGTGAACTCGCAGACATGGTCATACCAACTTTTATGGCTCCTCCATACGAAGTAGCTGTTCTATTATCCGAGGGCGGTCCGATAGATTGGGGTGCTTGGGCGACGCCGATCACCTGGTACTGGCTTCTGAACGTAACAGTAAGCCTTTTCATGTTGTCGTTGGCTACACTATTCAGAAGGCTCTGGATAGATATCGAGAAGGTTCCATTTCCACACGCTTTAGTTGCGTATGAGCTGGCTGAAAATGCTACTGCGGAGAAGGGTTGGAGTAGGTTCTTCCTGATAGGAGTGCTAATAGGGCTAATTTTTCAAATTCCAGTAACTCTCACGGGGATATTTCCATGGTTTCCAGACATCTATGGCGTCAACTATAGGTCATGTCCCATGTTAACCAGATGGTTTGGAGGAGACGAGCCCCTAGGCACCATACCGGGTATGATGAGTATGACGTACAGCCCCACTGCGGTAGCCATAGCTTACATGGTTCCTCTACACGTGCAGTTTAGCACATGGTTCTTCGCTCTAGTGTACATAATAGCTGTTCAAATATCCTACTACATGGGCTATTATACTGGAATAACCGGTATAGGCACGTGTGGTAGGTATTGGTGTAGCCCATCTCCATCTACAGACCCGCCTCTTAAGTTCATGGCGATAGCTGTAGGCGCTCTCATAGCGCTAGGCATTATGCATCTAATACTCAACAGACGATACCTTGCTGAAACGTTTAAAGCGGCGTCTAGAGGCTCTAGTGAGTTTAAAGAAGAGGCTATGAGCTATAGAGCATGTTATATAATGTTGGCTGTCACTATAATAGCCTCTACAGCATTCTGGATGTGGTCTACCATGCCGCTTTTAGACGCGCTGGTTATGGCTTTGACGGCTTTCTGCATATGGTATCCAATGAGCCGGCTTTTTGGACTAGCCGGAGCATACTGGAGAAGCGTTGATAAAGGCTTCGTCTTCTTTAGGCTTCTTCACCCGACGTGCCACGACCCGCCGACAACCCAGGAATTCCTAATATTCAGAATGTCCACCTTCCTATCTGACACACCGTCATATCCATGGGGCGGAGCGGCCGTTTCATCCTTCACCTCTTACAAGTTCGCCAGCCTCGCTGGTTTAAGTGCGAGAGACACGTTTAAAACCCTGACAGTAGCCTTCCTAATAGCACCTTTAGTATCAAATATTGCACTCATATGGCTTCTAAATACAGTGGGTGGTAGACGTATAGGGATATGGTCAAGCTGGTATCTGGGAGGAACCTGGGCTTTAACCGGTGTATCTACAGGATGGGTTACACTACCAGCCCGCGATCCTTGGGTCGAATACAGCATAATAGGAGCTATAATAGCGATCGTCCTCAGTCTACTTCACGCTAGATTCGTATGGTTCCCGCTAGAACCTATAGGCTACATACTAGGTACTACATGCGCCTCGGCTTTGTTCGGACTATGGTCTGCGTTTCTCGCGGCATGGGTGCTTAAAATGTTGACGCTTAGAATTGGAGGAGCTAAACTGTATGAAGGCTGTGGCGTTCCAATAGCATCCGGGGCTGTAGCGGGATGCATGATAGGGATGATACTCGGTGGAATAATATGGATTATAAGGTTTTTCATACCCTTCTAAATAGATTCCTCCATTTTTTCCTCTACATAAAACTTGGCAAAAATATATCTTAACCTCGTTTAAACTTTAGGTTTACTGGTTTACCTTCCATCAGAATTTTCTCCGGTATTTTGTCCCTCCACTTTTCAAGAAACTCTAAATCTTCTTTTAAATTTCTAAGCTCGTCTGGGAGCATTTCAGGGATTTCGTCGCGTATTGGATAGAACCTGCTGCACTTAGGACACCATATGAGTCCTTCTACTATTTCACCCCCCTCCTCTTTAAACACTAAGAGCTCAAGGGGATGATGTTTGTCGATGGGGCATGCCAATATGTCCATAAGCTTTCTCTTCAATAGATTCACCTCAAGTAAATCTTTTCACCTTTATAGCCGGATTTAAGTATTGCCTCACATATTTTAAGTGTTTCCACCCCGTCGTCAGCCGTTAGAAGTAGGCTCTCCCTACCTAAAACGCTATCGATGAAGTGTTTAAGCTCCCTCACCAGAGGCTCCTCCCATTTAACAGTCGGCTGAAGAACCTTTTCAGAGTCTTCTATTGAAACCTCTTGAGATATGTAGTCTAAAGAAGCCGTAGCCTCACTTCCAGTTACTATTAGAGATCTAATCTTGCGGGGTGTAAGCCAGTTTGCCTCTATGAACCCCGTAGCTTCACTCTTAAAGTGTAGAATTGCTTCAACGTAGTCTTCAAACTTATGCCTAAGACTGCCAACCTTAGCATAGACGCTTTCGACATCGCCTACGAGAAAACGCATTACGTCTACATCATGTATGGCAGAGTCTTTAACAACACCTACGTCCCCTATGCGTTCAGGCCATCTGGAAACCCTTCTAGCAGTTATGAGGATAATCCGGCCGAGTAAACCTTCATCTATCAGAGTTTTGATCCTCCCCACGGCTGGGTTGAAACGTTCTATATGGCCCGGCATGAGTTTAAGCCCTAAGTTATAGGCTAATTCTCGAAGCCTCTCAGCCTCCCCTACAGTACTACATAAAGGCTTCTCCGTTAAACTGTGGATCCCATGGTTTAAAACTTCAGACGTTATCTCAAAATGTGTAATCGTTGGAGTGCATACACTCACGGCATCTGGCTTTTCAACCAGAAGCATCTCCCTAAAATCTGTATACGACCTACATCCATACCTCTTAGCCACGCTTTTAGACCTTTCACGGTCTATATCGCATACGGCGGCAAGTTCAACATCTTCTATCTCACTATAGACTCTGGCGTGGTTTCTACCCCAGAAGCCTACACCTATGACTGCTACTTTAATCAACGGCATCAACTCCTATACCAACGTATATAAGGTTGGCTTTTTCAACATCTTCACGGTTAAATATTCTGCCGAAGTCTACTATAGCTATAGGTTTACCATCAACCCTCCTGAAACCGCTTAAACTCATATTTTTAAACGCGTCATGCGGTGTGGCTACGACTACGCAATCAACGTCTCTAAGAACCCTCTTAAGGCTCATAGAAGTTTTAAAGCCCATGCTTCTTATATCCTCGCTCGTAAAATATGGATCATACACAATCACCTCAGCCCCCCTCTTCATGAGCTCGTTTGCCAATCTAATGCTGTAGGAGTTCCTAGCGTTTTTAACATTCGGTTTAAAGCTCAATCCAAGTATAAGTATCCTGGAGCGTCTGAGAGGCTTCCCAAGCCTTCTCAAAGCCTTTATCACAAGCGCATAATCGTGTTTAATAAGAGCATCATTCACTTTTAACGCCATTTTAAGCATACGCAAGTTGAGATTAACATTTTCAGCTGAATTCTGCAGTAGTTGAACATCTTTAGGTAGATGACCGCCTACACCTATACTGGGCTTAAGTAGATGGCAGAATGGTTGAGTTGTAGCGGCTTTCAACGTCTCTAAGTAATCTACGCCCATTTTCTCACATAAGATTGCGAGTTCATGGCTTATAGCTAATGTAGCAAACCGGTAGAAGTTTTCAAAAAGCTTGACGGCTTCAGCTGTTTTAACGTCTCTAACTCTAACAATCCCCCCTTCAACAACAGTCTTCAAAACAGCCTCGCTGACAGCGAGGCTTTTAGGTCCAACTGCTCCAACAACTCTAGGATAGCTTACAAGGTCCCTTAGTAATGAGCCCTCCGCCCCTCTAAGAGGGCTGTAAGCGAAGCCGAAGTCTTGCTCGGCTTTTAAATTAGACAGCGTTTCAATTACCCCCTTAACAAACTCCTCGCTCACACCCGGACCAGTTGTACTACTTTGAATTATGAGGCTACCCTTCCTCATATACGCTCCCAGCTCCTCTGCAACCTTACGGAGAGGAGAGTAGTCTGGAACGCCAAATTGATTTACGGAAGCCGATATGACGATCATGACCACGTCAGAATCGTTGACAGCGGATTTAACGTCCGTAGTTGGGTGAAATTTCCCAGCTCTAAGTACTTTTTGAAGGAGTGGTTGAAGCCCAGGCTCAGGGTTTGAAACCGCGCCGCGTTTAAGCCTATCGATAAGTTTTACGTTTGCATCTACCCCATAAACTTCAACCCCCTTATCAGCGTAGAGACAGGCTAACGGTAGACCCATGACCCCGCATCCTATTACGCTCAGCTTGAGAGCCCCTTTAGTAAGCATACCTGGGATTTCCTCAGGGTTTAGATCCATTATATTAGTCATGGAGAACGCAACCTCTACATACGTCTTAGCAATCTAAAACTCTAGCTGATAGCATTTAAATTATTCCCTCTTTATTTAGAGCCTTCAAATAAAGCTTTAATTTAATCTATCGATGTTTAACTGTCTGATGAGGGTTTTACTCGATATTTTAACGCCAAAACAGTGTAGGTTTTTCTCAGCTTTAGGGAGAAAGCTCGAGGAAAAGGGTTTAGAAGTCTACAAAACGGCTAGAGTGTTTAGAGAAGTTGTTGGACTTTTAGAGGTTTTAGGTGAGGAGGCTTATTTGGTAGGTAGGTATGGTGGAGCGACGCTTGAAGGAAAGCTTGAAGCCAGTTTGGAGCGTATGGTAGAACTTAAGAAGGTTCTGCAGAAAATCCAACCCAGCTTAGTTATATCCTTCTCATCTCCAGAAGCATCTAGAGTAGCCTTTGGATTAGCCATCCCCCACGTAGCTGTGAACGATAGTCCACATTCAAGTGCCGTCGCAAAGCTTTCGATTCCACTATCTGAAATACTGTTCACGCCTTGGATCATACCTAAGACTGCTTGGACTGTATACGGTATAAAATCTTCTAGAATATTCAAGTATAAAGCGCTAGACCCAGCCGCATGGCTTAAAGGTTTTAAACCAAAATTAGATATCGCTAAGTCTTTAGGGCTATCCGGAGAAAAGCCCATAGTTGTATTCAGGCTTGAGGAAAGCCAGGCGTCATATATACTCGGCATGGGAGGCCTCGTCGAAGAGATAGCTGTTAAAGCCATTCAAAATCTTGACATTCAACCAGTCATAATCCCTAGGTACGAGGAACAGTTGCGGAAGATATCGGAGACGTTTAACGGAAGGGCTTTAGTGTTGGAGAAAACGGTTGACGCCATAAATCTGCTATACCTAGCTACGGCGTTTGTGGGAGGTGGGGGGACTATGAGTTGTGAAGCCGCTCTTCTAGGCGTTCCAGTGATTTCGTGCTACCCCGGTGGAGAAACATACGTTGAGAAATACCTCGCAAGTAAAGGCCTCCTGTATAAGACCTCCCAATCGGAGGAGGCTTTAAAACTTATAAAGAGGTTTCTAGAGTCCCGTGAAAGGGTCAAACTTGAGAAAAAAGCTAGAAAGATTTTAAATTCCATGGTAAATCCCGCAGAGTTTATAGCGGAGAAAATAGTCCAAGTTTTCCTCTATGAATCCTCTTCTCAAGTTTAGCCTTTAAACCACTTGGCCTACCATAAACTTCCGTCAACCCCATCCTGATAGATTCTAAGACGTCCTCTATGTTTGCTGAAGGAGTCTCGATGACAGTATACGCATATCCTATTGTTCTAAGTATGTGGGAGTCGCTTCCAGCGGTCATCGGTATGTTAAGTTTAAGAGATATTTTCATGTTAACCCTAGATGATACTGGAAAAAGAATGGTCCCTGAATTTAAGACTTCTAAAGCGTCTAACCCAGACCGTTTAACCCGAAGTATGGATGAGGATATTAGCGTCCTAGGGAAAGGGTGTGCTAAAACCGTAACTGCTCCAAGCCTCTTAGCCTCTTCTAAAACTGTATATATGGGTTTTAAACCGGGTTTAAGCCTCCAGCTATCCAACCCCAAAACTAATACGTGACCTATAGACGTCCGCTCCTCTAAGCCGGGTATTACGAGAATATCTCTCATAAAACCCTTAAACTTTGAAGGCTTTTCATGCTCTGTTAAAGCAAGGCCGTTTAAGCCTCTAACCTTAGCCTCAACTAAAGCCTCATCGAGTCTGATTGAAGAGTCTCCGGAAGCGTTAGTGTGCACGTGGAGGTCCAGTTTTAGCCTCATACCTGATCCTCAGCTTTTCAAGTTTATCTATTTCAGGTGCGATATCTTCATCTCTAACTTTTCTAAATAGAGGTTTGGGTTTAGAAATCCTATGTCCGGGTTTTAACCTATCTTTGAGGGAATTCCATCTTACTGAGTTCAAGTCTTCAGGTAGATTAAGCATACGTCTAATCTCAAGGGCTGTAAAGGGTAAGTAGGGTATCAGCAGTATTGAAATAGCATAGACTATTTGCAAAGCCACGTAGAGCGTTGACGATGCTACTTCTATATTGCTCCAAGGCTTCTTAACATTCAAGTAACTATTTCCAAGAGATGAAAGCTTCATAATCTCCTTAAGACCCTTCTTAAACTCAAAATGTTCAATCTCTAACATCACTCTTTCAGCAGCCTCATCTATTTCGCTGAGCATTTCCCTATCATATTCATCCAATTCGCCCGGCTCCGGAACAGAATCATTCGAAATCTTATGAATAAGCGTTAAAACCCTGTTTATGAAATTCGCAAGATTCGCTATAAGCTCATTGTTCACCTTAGCTTGGAAGTCCCTCCATTTAAAATCCGTATCTCTATGCTCTGGAGCTATTACTACGGCGTAGTAGCGTATCATGTCTGGATGGAATTTCTCAAGCATCTCGTGAAGCCATATCACCCATCCTCTACTCGTAGATAGCTTCTCCCCTTCAAGATTAACGAACTCGCTCACCACGATGTTTTCCGGTAAAACGTAGCCTCCATAAGCGATTAGAAGAGCTGGAAAGAGAATCGTGTGGAAAAATAGATTATCTTTACCTATAAAACAGTAAAGTTCAGTGTCTGTTTTTCCCCAGTATTCCATCCACATTTCAGGCTTACTCTCTTCAATAGCCCAGTGTTTTGTAGCAGATATGTAGCCTAGGAGGTTTTCAGCCCAGTTATATATGACTTGGCCTTTGGCTTTTGGAAAAGGTGCCGGCGGACCCCAGTCGTAGTCTCTAGTTATGTCTTTATCCTTTAAACCCTCCCTCGTAATCCAGGATAGAGTTTTATTTAATGTGGCTTTTCTCCAATTGGAGCCTTTAAGTCTCACGTATTGTAAAACCTTATCTGTTAGCGTTGAGAGCTTGAGAAAGTAATGGAGGCTTTCTCTTAAAACTGGTTTAGTGCCGCAGATCGCGCATCTAGGTTCTATGAGCTCCCAGGCATCGTACCATCGTCCACATTTTTCACAGACATCGCCATACTGGTCTGGGGCTCCACAGTATGAACATACCCCTTTAACGAACCTATCCGGTAGGAAGGTATTACATTTTGGACAGAAAAGTTGTTTAATCGTTTTTTCATATATAAAGCCTTTATTGTAAAGGGTTTTATAGAATTCTTCAACAGTTTCAAAGTGTATGGGTAGAGAAGTCCTAGAGTATATATCGAAGCTTATTCCGAGTTTTTCAAAAACGTTCTTCTGAATAACATAGTTTCTATCGCATAGCTCTTTCGGTGAAACCTTAAGTCGCATAGCCTCGAGTACGACTGAAGTCGCGTTTTCATCCGTGCCACATACGTATATAGCATCATCGCCTTTAAGCCTTCTATACCTAACGTATATGTCTGCGGGTAGGTATGCTCCTGCCAAATGTCCGAAGTGTCTGGGAGCGTAGACATATGGTAAAGCCGCCGTGACCAGTGCTCTTTTAGCCATGCCTCTTAATCTAAGAGCCGGCCGCCTCCTTAAAAGAATTACTTTCAAAAGCCCAGCTTTAGACAGATTAAAGTCGGCTATGTACCATTTTCAACCTCCGACGTCAGCTAAATTTACGCTCAGCCTAATTGGAGGCCTCTATATAAAGGTTAAAGTAGTTGTTAATGTTTATTTTTTCCTAGGACAGTATGGCTTCGGCAAACTACGAAGATATGCTTAAAAGAGCTTTATCCTCTTTGCCTAGGAAGCCTCTTCAATCTGAAAGGTTAAAAATTCCACCAGTCGACGTTATCGTAGTGGGGAATCGAACACTTATACGAAACTTTAGAGAGATTGTATCAATCTTAAATAGGGATCCTGAGCATTTGTTAAAATTCCTCTGTAAGGAGGTTGGTTCAGCCGGTACGTTAAAAGACGATATGGCTGAAATACACGGAAAATTTGATAGATCTGCATTAAACAAGCTTATAGAGAGATATGTGCAGAGTTTTGTATTATGTAAAGTCTGTATGAGACCTGATACGCATCTTAAGAAATATGGGCGCTTTCTCTACATAGAATGCGATGCGTGTGGAGCCTCTTCACCGGTGATAACGAGGTGAAGTATTTGTGCAGCGTCTACGTTAAAGTTCACAGTTTTCAAGGCTGTGTACTTATAGCTGTATGTGATGAAGAACTTCTCGGGAAAATTCTGAACGAGAAAGACATATGCTTCGATGTCAGCGAAAAATTCTTTAAAGGGCTCAAAATGAGTGTGGAAGAGGCTATAGACCTCATTCGAAATGCCGATACTGCTAATTTAATAGGTGCTAGAATTGTGAATAGAGCTATGAAGGAGAAGCTTGTACACCCTGAGGCCATCATGAGTATAGCGGGTATACCTCATGCTCAAATAGTTAAGCTTTAATCTAGGTGCTTACTATGGGGAACTATGCGACGGTTGTCCTAAAACCGCTTTTCCCAGAACCTGCGCTTCTGATCCAACGTGAAGATTACAATGTTTTAACCGTAGCGGATCTTCACATAGGCTGGGAGGGCTCTCTATCCGAATATGGAATATACATCCCGTCTCAAACCAGGAGGCTTCTAAAAAAACTAGTGGAATTGTTAACGATAATTAAGCCTCAAATGCTCATACTTTTAGGCGACGTTAAGCATGGTATTGCAAAATTCGAGAAAACCGAGTGGATAGATGTGCCTGAGTTTCTTAAAACCGTTAAAAGCCTGGTTGAAAGAATAGTTGTAATTCCTGGCAATCACGACGGAGATTTAGAAGCTTTAACTCCGGAAGGTGTTGAAATGGCGGAGTCTGGTGGATTAGCTCTCTGGGATGAGGTTGGTTTTTTCCATGGTCATTCCTGGCCTAAGCTTGAACTTTTCAAATGTCAAACTCTCGTCATGGGTCACATACATCCAGCCATATCTTTTAGAGATAGGTTTAACAGTAGGTTCCTTAGAAGGGTCTGGATTAAGGCCGATATAGAGCCTGAACATTTGAAGCAACATCTGAGTAGGAGAATTAAAGCTAGTGATTTCAGTCTTCGTTTTAAAAGGTTGATAATAATGCCGAGCTTTAACGATTTCATGAGAGGCCGGGCTGTAAACGAGGACGATTTCGAAGAGACTGCTATCGGAGCTATAAGCCCCATACTGAGAACAGGTTGCATAAACATGAAGAACTCTGAAATCTATCTGCTAGACGGTATATACGTGGGCTCATTTGAAGAGATCAGAGAGATCACACGTATGCCTCTGCTTTAAAAAAGTCTTAAAGTTGAAGCTGGAAAACACAAGCTTACGGCCTTAGGCGGCTCACGGTAAGTAATGGGATAGGGTTTTCTTACCTATTAAAAGTCCTTTACGGAACCCCTCAACGCCTTCGAAGAACGGGTCTTCATGTTCTATGCTCAATACGTAATCGTATCCTACCTCTATTAGAGTCGATATGAAACGGCGCCAGTCTATGTCTCCTAGACCTGGAATCCTAAACCTCCACCATCCACCACCAGTGTATCCTACGTATGAAAGTCTACTTTTTACAATCTCTGTGTCTTTACAATGAGTGTGGTAGACCCTTCCGCCGAACTTCTTCAACACTGCTATGTAGTCTATAAATTGAAAGACGAGGTGCGAAGGGTCGAATTCGAGTCCGAAATACTTAGACTGGACTATTTTAAACATTTCATCCCATATGTCTGGCCTATAGGCGATATTCGCCATACAGTTTTCTATAGCGATCTTAACGTCGTGTTTTTCAGCGTAGTCTACAAGGCCTGGGAAAACTTCACTAAAGGCTTTAATGTTTGCGTCAACCCCTCCAGGTATCATGCCAACCCAAGTGGCTACCACTGGTATCTCCAGTTTATTAGCCATCTCTATGATCTTCTTCAGATGCCCATTCCTAGCCTGTCTTACTTGGATGTTCAAATCTATATGGTTAACACACCACGTTAAACACGATACTATAACGCTTGACTCTCTCAGAGTCTTCTTGACTTCAGCAACGTAATCGGCGTTGTTAACCTTAGCTGGGTCTATTAGAGGACTACCCGGCTCTGAGGAAACCTCGATCGCTCCAAAACCGTTTTCTTCAGCCCACTTAAGCGTTTGAGTTAAATTTCCAAGCTGCCCACCTGTTAAAAACCCCACTCTCATATAGATCGCTAGAAGGTAGATAGCGAACTCCTATATTTTAATTTCCCTTTACAGGAATCAAATTAACAGTTGTAGGAAAAACCGAAGCCTTCCTCTAACGCAGATTTTAATCGTCAAGTGCTTAGAGTAGCGGGTTTAATAGTCCACGTTTGAAGTTTAGCCATTTCTACAAGTCTCCAAGCTTCAAAGTCCTTCGGGAAGATCGCCCACCTCCAGCAGTCTTTAGCGCCTTCAAGACTCACGTATCTATCCGGTTCAAATCTACCTTCAATCAGCTCAACATCTTCAGGCTCTTCTCCACTGTAGATCTTCATGTACAGTTCTGCTTCAGATGCTAGGAAGTCGACTGGACTTATTTTTACACCGTTAATTTTAATGAATTCTGGGATCCTATTGTTTAATTCTATGAAAAGCTTAACTTCGTAGGAAGCTTTGAGAAACTCTTCAAGTTTAACAGTATTCAGGAGCTCCGATTTAAAGAATCTGTACGGTCCAAGGGGGTAAACGTTCTTAACCTTGTTCGGTAGCATCCTGTTTATTTTGTATTCTGCAAGGCTCGCAGTTATTAGCCAGAATATCTCAGAAGCCGAAACATACACGTCATCGACCTCTTTAAACGATATACTTTTAAGGTTGGATGCTAAGTGAGCTACTTCATCTTTATTGAACAATCTACCTGAAGCCTTGTCTCTAAATAGACTGTATAGCTCACTTGCTGTGACCACTTCAACAAATGGCTTCGTCTTCACATGTCTGACAAATCTATCAAAGTCTGCATAACCAGCGTCAATCCAATCCTTGGGTTTTAACTCAGCCGGTTTAAGCCCACTCATAGGTGTATTCGTCCCTCTGAAAAAGTTTACAGAATCCCAGAACTCCCTCGTCACTAGAGTACATGGATGATTGAAGACGCTTACTATCCCCCAGCTCCCGCCATCTAACACACGCCGATATATTTTATCGAACTCATCGATAGCCCTCTCTATAAAGCCTGGGGTTCCAAGCTCAAAATTCAGTCCTATAACCCCTCCTCTAAAACCAGTCAGGTTGAGGATATTCAGTATACCACAGTACCAGAATGGTCTTCCGTCGAGGTCTATGAAATCCGTAAGGTCTAAGTATACCGGAATTTTGAGAAGTCTTAAAGCCAAATAGACCTGAGGAGCCCATGCCCCTCCGGGCTGACCGTAACATGAAGGCGTCACGTTGAAAACGCGTTTAATATCCTCCACGCCCTCTCCTTCACGTTTTAAAAATTCTAAAGCCCCATCTTCAAATTCCATATCTTTAAGGTACTCGGCGACTGTTGGATGGACTGAGTGGTAGTTCGTATGGTAACCCACTTCATGGTGTTTAAGAGCATCTATAACATCCCACCTTCTCCTTCTTTCAAGCACTCTAAGCTTCTCACCTACTAGTTTGAAAACGCCTCTGACGTTATTCTCTTTGAGTATTTCTGCAAGCTTCTCCAAAGCGTCGTCGCTCTCGGGGGTGATGAAATCCTCGCAGTCAAACCAGAAGACAACAAACACCCTGTTTGAAACCCCTCCAGTCATCAAGACCAACGTATTACTTATTTGAAAGTATTATAAACACTATCATCCTATTTAAGGAAGGTGGTAGTAACGGATACCGAGCTCTCGGCTGAAGAGATTCGGACGAGGATCAGAAGAAGCTTAAGTAGAACAATTTGGTATTTGCTCATATGTGCTTTTCTACTATTAACGTCAAACCTGCTGTTTAAAACTTTAATCGGGAAGTTTTTCCCAGCATTTTTAGAGTACGAAATATACGTCAACGTTATAATAGTGCTCGGCTTAGGGTATCTGATAGTAAGCTCTACTTCGAACTTCATCTACTGGACTATAAGGAGAAGGCTTGACCATGCCACAGCGTCGCTGTTCAGAACGATTGCTCGAATAGTGGGTATAGCCACCCTACTGGCGGTGTTAACATCCGTCTTTAACGTGAACCCGGCAGCCGCATTAACTATAGGCTCATTCACAGGTATGGTGGTTGGTTTTGCCACTCAAACAGTCCTAGGGCAAGCAGTAGCGGGGATGTTTCTCGTCCTCTTAAGGCCCTTCAAACCTGGAGATGTGATAACCGTTGTTGGACAGACAGGTGTGGTTAAAGACATAGGCATCATGCATACGGTATTAATATCTGAAGACGGCTCTAAAGAAATACTAATACCTAGCAATAGCGTGGTGACAGCAATAATTGTAAAGGCTAGAAAACCTAGAGCAGAAGATGACTTCGGTTGATAGCCTCATATACGTGGTAAGACGTCTACTACATTAAAAATCCATAGCGTTGTAAATCTTCTCAGGCAAACCCGGTGCTTGTTGATCTAGGTAGTACTTGCTTTTAATGATCGTAGCTTTTAAAAGCCCTATCATTTCGTCCATCCCGCGGTAAGTGAACGGGTCTAACTCTTTAAGCCTTTCCTGTGAGATTCCTTCAACATACACTGGCACGAAGACCTTTTCACCCCATATAGGATGAGGTTTGTATTTGACAACCCCTCTAACCGCTTGAAGCAGAAATAGCTCCGTCTCCTCAATTGTTGGCGACGTACCACCGATGGGTCTAGGAATACCGTCAGGTCCCTTCATAAGCTTCGTTCTAGGCATTAGATACTTCCTATCTCCAAGCTCCTCTTCAACCCACTCGTATTCCGCACCTATCTTACCAGTCGTATTAACCAGGTAGACTTCTACAGGCTGCCCCTTCCCCTTCAGTTTCTCCAAAATTTCGTAAAACCTGACTATGTGTGCGGTATTAGATACACCCATGGTGAAAGGCAAGCAGTACCTGCTCTCATATATCTCCTTACCAATAACAGATATGGACTGAGCAGGGTGGCCGACTGTTCTTCCATCGGCCAGCACTTTAGCGGCGAAAGCCGTATCTTCTATTCTACACCATGCATAATCGTGTAGATTTCCCGGGCTTATGAAAACTGCCACGTTTAGAGGACCGCTGGAATCTATATCTCCGTTGAAATATCCAGTATCTTCCAAATAGAATACGCTTCTAGCGTTTTTATTTGGAAGACCATAGTATTGAAACAGCCTCCCTTCAAAACTCGGATTTCCGTTGAAATCGAACTCTGTATTCTCATGTAAAGCTCTCGGGGAATTTGCGGCCTTCCATATCGGGAATTGAGTTTCATCGATGTCCTCTGTTTTAGTCCAAGAGCCCCTTTCAGAACCGTAAACGCGGTCTTCAAAAATAGCTACAACATCGTCATTCTTTATCACCTGGTTAAAGACGTATTCTGTTGGATCTACTCCGAACTTCTCTATGAATATCCGCCTATTATGTTCGCCGAAAACGTACATGCTGTGGGTAGACTTTCCAGTTCCACTTAAACCCCAAATACACATTACGATTCTCCTTAGAGAGCCATCTACTCTTTTAACGGTAAATTCTTTTAAGGAAGCATGCTCGCCGCATCCACCCTTCTCATAAACATGGTAGATCCAGTGTGATAGCGCTCCCTTCTTCACCTCCCCCTGATATGAGCTGCATGTAATGATAGTATATTTATGGAATGGGAAGCGAATCACTCGAAGCATTTGATCTGTACCAGACACATTGGGGTTTCCAAGGTAGTGTGGGATCGCTATAATCATAATGTCTGGCTCCCTATCTGGAGGAGCCGGAAAATTCAGCTGAGACCATCTGTAGGCTATATCTGGAAATTGAGGGTCGCAGTAGAGTCTTGCATGCATTCTAGCTGGCGACTTTGACGAACCAATATAACAGTCTACTTGAATAAGAGGACCTTGTGCTAAGATATGCTCGAGAACCCTCATCATGAGAAACTTATGTTCAATCTTCAATTCTTCATCGCTCGTTATTACAACGCTTCCTGTTGCAGACCTATGCCAAATATTTGAAGCCCAACCCCACGATCCGTTTTTAAACTGTACTCCATAAAGTTTTGCCCTCTCAAAAAGGTCAGGTGGATTATTTAGAACCGCTTTAATACCAGCCTCCTCCTTCAACTCAAGGATTCTCTTAAATATCTGTTTAAAGCCTTCAATCGTTATATCTTCCGCTCTAATCAGCATCTTTTAATCACCCCATGCCATGGATTCCTGGGGGATATTGGGGTTGTATTTTTGAGCGGTCGTGGAGAGGTAGAAGACGCTAGGTCTTTTTCTGAAGATCAACGTATTCTCTGTCGGCTTTTCTAGCAGGATGACCCTGAGTTTGATTAGAACACCAGAAGAAATATTTAAACTTTTTGATATTACTGAGAATAATATTATTTGAAGCGTATTAAAAATAAAAAATTTTCAGAATAAGTGCGTATTATGATGAGGCTTTTTAAATGAAGTCCTTGAGATATTTGAAGGATTCTTTAAGGTTCTCAAGAACCCTATCGTCGTCCTCTTCGAAAGGCGGTATATACTCCAGCATGAGGTACGTTTCCGATGCTTTTGAATCTTCAATTGCTTCAACAACCCTTCTAGGGTCTATAATCCCGATCTTGTTGTACCTTTCTGTAAAAGGCCAATGTCTATCCCCTTTTCCATCTGTTTGCTGCATGTGCACTACGGGTGAAAGCGCGCCCAGTTCTCTCAGCCAACTATATGGATCTGCGTCTTTACCGGACACGTTGATTGTACACTGGTGGCCGAGGTCTATTGCAAGCCTAACAGGCACTCCTCCCCTTCCGTTCACCATGTCAAGTATCCGCTTCGCGTCTTCTATAGTTGCAGGTGGTTCTCTTAAAACTGGCATGGGTTCCCATAGTAGCATTTTAAGGCCTATAGACTTGGCGTAAGATGAGAGATATTTAACGGAGTCCACTAGAATAGATTCTATGAACTTTTTACGCTCCGGCTTTCTAAAATCGTTGTAACTTTGAGCCGCGATATGGCCGCCCGTGGTATCCACATCCATGAGTGAGGTAACTTCTATAGCTCTTCCATACCAATCTAATGCGTCGGCACGCATACCAGCATCTGGATGCGTCAAGAGGTTCATCGAATATGCGGCTAAACCGGTGAATGTTGAATGTATTTTAACACCGTATTCAGACGTAGCATCTTTGATTCTACGGATCATGTTCGATAGGGCAGGCTCAGAAGTCTTAGGGTCGAGGAGATCGAATGAAAACTGAACGTATTTAACGTCCATCCGTCTACATATTTCAGCCCATTCTTCTGGAAGAGGCCATCTTTTAACAGCCCAACAGTTGTTCCAGCCTAAATGAATTTCAACCATTCCAACCACCTAATTTACTATAACGTTAAACATTTAAAAACATCTCTTAATCTGTTAAGAGATAAATTTTCCGCTTAAGTGTAAACTTTTTACTTGCGTTTTCTGAACATCATTACTCCGTTGAAGGTTGTCACATATTCGAAGCCTGCTTCTATGAGCTTTCCAGCTTCATCTATGCTGCTTGCGGTTTTAAAGTAGAACTCGTCGTTCTTATACTGGAACAGCGACTTCTCTATGTTTATGTAGACCATCGTGCTCTCTATGTTTCTATGCCCGAGCAGCTCTTTGACATGTATGATGTCCTTAGTCTTGTGATACTCCATAGTAG
>Ga0209183_1000028_pt1 | contig 72893 bp, 81 predicted proteins | sample LHCtaG_2_FD_184120 | JGI IMG/M metagenome (GOLD analysis project Ga0209183, IMG submission 184120) | Hot spring microbial communities from Little Hot Creek, USA to study Microbial Dark Matter (Phase II) - LHC4sed_replicate (SPAdes)... | ecosystem: Environmental > Aquatic > Thermal springs > Hot... | reverse complement strand
ATTAAGGTTTTCCACCACGACGACGGAGCTATCCGCACGTTCATACCAGACTTAGTGGAAATGGGTATAGACGTATTAAACCCCGTACAGTGGACCTGCCCAGGTATGGACCTTGAAGAATTGAAGAGAAGCTTCGGAAAGCGTCTATGCTTCCACGGAGCCATAGACAACCAGCGCATCCTATCCTTCGCAAAGCCGGAACAGGTTAGGGCGGAGGTTAGAAGGTGCATAGACATACTCGCATCCGACGGAACAGGATACATACTAGCACCATGCCACAACATACAGCCGATAACGCCAATAGAAAACATAATAGCAATGTACGACGAAGCATACAAATATGGGTCAAAGTACTGTAGAAAGACGTGAATTTTAGATCGAACGCATCCATGAGGGTTTTCTACGCTTAACTCATAAAGCCTAGTAGATGAATCGATTTAGATAAAATATTTAAATTGATTTCCACGAAATGTCGAATAGTTTCAATATGATGACTAGAAGAGAAAGGGTTAAAGCAGTAATGGACTTTAAAAAGCCAGATGTACTACTTTGGTGTGAAAGGTTCTACGATGAGACTTTAATTAAGTGGCTTAATGAAGGCCTTCCCGCAGACAAAGTTCTAGTCATAGATTGGGAGGTTAGAGTTGGCGGAGTTTCACTACTGAATTGGCCTATTGTTAAAGGTTTTAACCCCTATTCATATTTTGGATGCTACAATTTTCTAAGCTTAACTGTTCCATTAGACCTCGGCCCGCTTCCAAGATATAGCAGAGGGTTTTAAGGGAGAATGAAAGGTACGTTGACGTTTTAACGCAGACTGGCGCCGTTGTGAGGAGATTTAAAACGGCAAAATATCTGTGGTACAGTATGCCCATGTTTTTAGAGTTTCCAGTTAAGGATAGGAAAAGCTGGGAGGAGTATAAGAAGCGTTTAAACCCTCACGACCCCTGTAGACAGCCCAAAGATTGGGATAAGGAATCCTATATTAGGTTATTTGAAGAACACCAAGATGGGCCTACAGCGCTATGCTTAAACGGCTTTTACGGCTTTGGAGCCGAACTGATGGGTATTCCAACATTTTTGAAAACCTTCTACAGGGATCCAGAGCTTGTAGAAGATATGTTGGATCATTGGGAGTATTTCACCATCGAAGCTATTAGAAATTCCGTTGAAACGCTGAAGAATAGGATCGACTTAGTCTTTTGGTGGGAAGATTTAGCCGAAAAGAATGGCCCATGCATCTCTCCAAAACTATACAGGGAATTCCTACTTCCACATTATAGGAACGTCATAGGTTTCTTAAACAAGAACGGGATTCGTCGGATCTTAATGGATAGTGATGGAAAACTTAACCCTATCTTAGACCTTATCGTTGAAGCTGGGATAACGGGCTTATGGCCTCTTGAAGTAAATGCTGGGATGAATGCGATAACTGTGAGAAAGAAATATGGCGGTAAACTTTTCTTAATCGGCAATTTAGACAAGAGGGAAATTTCTCTGGGAGGAGAAAGGATGAGGAGAGAGGTCGATTCTAAGCTACTAGTATTGAAGGAACTTGGAGGATACATCCCGGGATGCGACCACTTAATTCACGTCGAATTCTCCTATGAGAAGTTTCTAGAATACGCAAATTATATGAAGAAGGTTTTATCTTACTAAGACTTCCCCTACGGTGAATTAACGTCCGTTATGGCTGGAAATCTAAGCTTTCTACGAATCTCTACGAGAGATTTTGAGAAATTGTTTTAAAGGATTTACGTCGTGAGAGTTATTTGGAGGTCTGTTTGAAGAAGATAAGCCCTAGGGAAGCTAGGAGGCTTATGAACCGTATGGGTGTTAAAATGGAGACTCTAGACGGCGTTGATAAGGTCGTCATATATATGGTTGGAAAGGAGCTCCTCATAGAAGAGCCTAATGTGATGGTTATGGAGGTTGGTGGTCAGAGGGTCTTCCAGATAACTGGCAAGGTTTCTGAGAAGACTGTTGAGAAGGTCGAGGAAATACCGGAGAAGCCTGAAATATCAGAGGAAGATGTGATGCTTTTAGCTTCGCAAACAGGAGCGTCTGTTGAGGAGGCTAGGAGGGCTTTGAAGGAGGCTGGCGGAAACCTTGCAAGCGCACTCATACTTCTCAGAAGCCGCAGAGGATGACCAATCCAATGAATTATATCAAAGTGTTACGTGAAGTCTTAGAGGAATCGAAGTCTAAAATAACTGAATCTCTTAAAAACCCGGCGGCTTTCAAACTGGTTTATGGGAAAACCTTACTCATCGATAAAATTGCCGAAGAAGCTGTTATAGATTCGCTTTCAGAAAAAATCGGAGGATTTATGCTGATATCTGAAGAAGCTGGGATGGTTAAAGTTAATGGTGGTGGAAAATTGGTGGCCGTGTTAGACCCTATAGATGGCTCTACAAACGCTTCAAGGGGTTTTCCAGTATACTCAACGTCGCTGGCATTGGCTGAAGGCTACAGTTTAAGCGACATCGTAGCTGGAGGTGTCATAGACTTCTTTAAAGGGGATGTTTACTACGCCGCTAGAGGCGTCGGCGCTTTTCTAAACGGTAAGCGGATAACTGTTTCAAAGAACAAAGCCTTAAGTGAAAGCGTTATAACGTTGGATGTGAGCGCTAAAGGTAAAGCTTTCAAATACTTACCTTTATTATCGCCGATTGTAGAGAAGGCTCATAGTGTAAGGTCTTTAGGCTCCAATGCTTTACACTTATGCATGATCGCCTCCGGGATTTTCGACGCATTCATAGACTTAAGAGGCGTCTTAAGGGCAGTAGATGCTTCAGCTGGAATACTCATCGTTAAAGAGGCGGGAGGTGTAGTATTCGACGGGTTCGGAGCCGAATTAAACTTCAAACTGGCAGTTGATACAAGAATATCTCTAATAGCAGCTTCTACAGTAGAACTGGCGTCTGAAATAGTTAATCTCTTAGAGCTTAAACCGAAAAGTTAAAAGCAGTAGAATACCCTCTACGTAAGGGGAGAATTTCTTGAGTAGAAGGAAGGAGCTTATTCCACAGCCTAGAAGCGCCTTCATTAGAGTTAAATGTCCATCGTGTGGTGACGAGCAGATCGTCTTTAGTCATCCAGCAACGCTAGTAAAATGCCACATATGTGGTGAGGTTTTAGTTGAACCTACTGGCGGTAAGGGCAAGTTTAACTGTGAAATTCTGGAGGTTTTAGGTTGAGTGGGGAGGAGTGGCCTGAGGTAGGTGAGCTCGTAATAGGCACCGTTGAAACGATAACGGAGTATGGGGCTTACATTAGGTTAGATGAATATGGTGGTAAAAGAGGCTTTGTACATGTATCTGAAATATCTTCAAGCTGGGTTAGAAATATAAGAGAACACATAAAAGAAGATATGAAGCTTGTTTTAAGAGTTCTCAGAGTAAACCCATCTAAAAATCAAATAGACCTATCTCTTAGAAGAGTCACGGAGAAGGAGAAGGAGGATGAACTATACTACTGGAAGAGGAGGGTTAAAGGGAGAAGTATGCTGAAGCTCGTAGCAGATAGAACGGGTAAGTCTTATGAGGAACTCTACGCCAACTACGGTAAAAAGCTCGAATCGCATTTCGGAGACTTATACGAGGTCTTCCGTAGACTTCCTACTAAAGGGCCTAAACTTTTAACAGCTATTGGAATTCCAGAAGATTTAGCGAAAGTTTTCCATGAGGTTGCTTCTGAGAAGATCAAGCAGAAACCGGTTAAAGTCCGCGGAATAGTTGAGATAACTACTCATAAGCCAGATGGGATTGAAGATATCAAGGAGGCTTTAATAAAAGCTGAAAGATTAAGCGATGAAGAAGTATCAGTTGAAGTATATTCCATAGGTGCCCCCAGATACGCAATAGAAGTCTCAGCTGAAAACTATAAGAAAGCCTCAAGTACTCTTAGAGAAGCCTTTGAAGTAATTGAGAAGACTTTGAAGAGTAAAGGTGGAACTGTTTCATTCAAGGAGGGACATTAATGGTCTGGCTTTTAAGGAAGTGTGTAAAATGTTCGGCCTATACTCTTAAACAAGATGCCTGCCCATACTGTGGAGGAGAAGTTAGAGTACCGCATCCTGCGAAGTTTTCCCTCCACAATAAGTTTGAAGTTTACAGGGTAGAGGCTAAGGGGTCCTCTTGAAGAAGGTTGAAATCAGAGAACTTAAGAAAACACAACCTAGAAACCCCGTACTCATAGCCGGCTTTCCAGGCTTAGGCTATATTGGTAAATTGGCCGTCGTTCACATGGTTAATGTTTTGAAAGCTGAAAAAATAGCGGAGTTTTATTCACCGTACTTCCCATATCATGTGTTGTCCGATGAGAATGGCATCATTAGACTTTTAAGGCTTGAATTATACTACTGGAAGAACCCTAGGGAAAACGGTAGAGATCTTCTACTTTTAACTGGAGATACTCAACCTCAAAGTATTGAGGGTGGCTATATAATAGTCTCCGAACTCTTAAAATACGTTAAAGAGAAGGGTGTCGACACGGTTGTAGCTTTGGGAGGTTACCAGAGCATTTCAGAAAACCCAACTCCAATGGTAATAGGTGCTTCAACAAAACGTGAAGTACTTGAACAGCTTAAAAATGTAGGTGTTAGGGTGGGTGGATGGGGTAATCCAATAGTCGGATTAGCTGGGATAATTGTAGGTTTAGCTGAATTCTACGATTTAACTGGTATATGTCTCCTCGGAGAGACTTCGGGTTATGTGGTTGATACTAAATCCGCCGGAGAAGTTCTCAAGGTTTTAAGTAGACTTTTCAACGTAGAAATACCTTTAGAAGGTCTTAGAAGAGATATAATTAGCGAAATAGGTGAGGCGATTTCGGAAATCGAGGCAGAGATGAAAAGTCTTGAGAAGACGATAAGTAGGATGAAGGGGGAAAGTGTAACATATATAAGCTAATCCTAATCTAGGATGTCTTTAAACCTCCTAGCGTTTTCAGCCGTAATATTCAAGTACAACTCTCCATACTCTAAGCTCGGTTCTATTTCGCTACCTTCATGCCATTCATTCCACGAGCATATAAGCACCCAATTCGCGTTAGATTCATAAACGGCTTTCCAAGTCTCCCTATATGTGTCACCATCCCTTCGGGGATATGCAAGCCCAGGTTGCCTTATATGGGTATCATCGTATCCGGGTAATACTGTAGCCGAGAATATGGTGCCGTATTTTTCAGCCACTATCTTAGCGTTAGCATATACATCCTTCAAGCTTCCACCTTCACGTAGTATTCCAACTGGGTTGTACGTGTGCAGTCCATCGAATATTTCAGCTGCATTTTCGTCGAAACTATCGGCTATTAGTAGGACTTTAAACCCATCGTATCGTACCTTCCTAACCACGTAATCCCAATCCCTATAGCTTAATTGATGTAGAGCTCTAGAGTATATGAAGATCACGGGGTATTCTTGAACTTTGAGGAAGGCCTTTAAGCCTCCGTAATCCCTAAGCATCCGCTCAATATCCTTAACCGCTTCATCCCTACCTCCGTGAATGACCTCATAATATACGGTCAATTTTACAGAAGTATTAAGCTCCTCAGCGACCTTCAACATTATGCGGAAAACTTCGTCTTCAAACGTTTCAAAACCCCACCAGCTAACTATAAAGCCGTCCACACCTGCTTCTTCTGCAAGTTTGAAGTGCCAAGCTATAACACGTTCATCTTTAGAATCATAGGGTCCATTAATGGGGTAATCCGTCGCACCTAAGTCTCTCCTACCGTTTAAAAACGAGTCGGGATTATGCCCACCCTCATCCCAATGTCTCCAAAACCCCGTAGGTCCTTCAGGTGTACCATACCATGGGTAGTAGAATGCAAGTACGAGTTTTGGGATGCGCTCTAAATTCAACGTGGGCTTCTTAACGGCTCTAAGCTCGGGATGTAGTATGAGCGGTTCTCTTAAAACCATGAAAGTCAATATTAGAATCGTCGACAGAATTATAAGCATAACTGATAAAATTCTCCATTTAAGCATGACTCTCATTTAATCTAAACTCTATCAGCGGTTTAATAGTTTACTTAAAGCTCGATAGGAGCCTTCGTGAAATTATGAGAGGCTACATGCATTCATATAAAAGACCAAAATCCTAATACATAATGCTTTGGGGGAGGAATACTAGAGCTGCTACAACTGAACCGTAAAACCCCTCGGGAACGTTTAAACTTTCAATTTTATACTTAACGTTTTTAAGCTTAATACCTCTCATAGTAGCCATTTCGTTAATCCTATCGTTTAAAACTATTTTGAGCCTCTCAGTATCCATATTATCATGAGCTTCAACAACCACGCCAAATCTCCCGTTCTCTTCCCAAGCCCACGCTATCCCAGCGCCTAACATTTCACCTTCTGACCCATCCATTTTAGCCATAACGACGAAAACTATAGACCCGGCTGGAATATCGCATACTTCACACTCTTCAGATCCACCAGGTAAAATGGAGCTTACTGGTACTAAATTGCAATTTCCAATACCTGCGTCTATTAAAGCCCTATCAAAGGCGTTAAGCTTGGATACTTTACTTAAACCCCTACCAGTTGTTACGAAGAACTTTTTCGGAATCAATGTTAAACTGGAAAGTTTCATCTAGAAAACAGCTATATAACTTTTTTCTTGGGAAATTTTAGAGGAATATTTCCCGCCTTAATTCTTAACGGTTATGATGTTATAGACAACGGGGTGGTAATTGAACACGCTTCAATCGAAGGTAAAGAATTAAATATTTTCGCGATGAGCCCGGTATTAACTGTTGGGAGTCGATTTGAATTATGGGAATGTGAAAGTTTGGGAGAGAAGCGTTATTAAACCTACCTATAATGTGCTCGAAGACCCTTTACCCTACTTTGAAAGCAGGCATTATCCTTATACTAAGCTTAACATATTTAGCTCCAAACAGACACACATCCAATACGATGAGGTTGTCATGGAAAACGATTTCCTCCAGTTAACCTTCATTCCTACCATCGGAGCACGCATATTCTCAGCATTCGATAAAACTTCTAAACGCCATATTTTCAACTACATAGACTTAATTAGACCGACGTTGATAGCAACTAGAGGTGCATGGATAGCCGTCGGTTTAGAGTTTAACCTCTGTTCTTTTCCCTCTCATACAGTGGATAACTTCTCACCAGTAGATTATACTATAGGGGAGAATTGTGATGGAAGTGCGTCGGTAATTTTAGGCAACTTAAACCTTACAAACAATATTGAGTATAACATAATCGTAACATTAAGGCCAGATTCTTCAAGGTTTGAAACTGAAATAAGAACGTTCAATACAAGTTTAATCCTGGAGAGATATTATTTTTGGTCAAATGCGGCTATACCTGCGAGTTATGGTCTGAAGATATTCTATCCTGGGCATCAGACCAATATTGGCTCTTTTCCGATAGACGAAAACGGGGTTGATTTAAGCTTATATAAAAACTATGTTAGACCCACAAGTCTCTTCATGCTAGATTCTGAAGAAGACTTTTTCGCTGCTTACGATTACGACCATGACATGGGTGTAGTTCACGTTGCAGACCACAATATAGTTCCTGGAAAGAAAGAAGTTTTGGACGTGGGGGACATCTGAAGATGGATTGTTCTGGAAAGACCTCCTCTCAGATAGAGGAATCCCCTATGTTGAACTACAGAGTGGAAGGTTCTTGACGCAGGGGATAGTGGGTCTCGCAAATCCTTTAAGCTTTGAATCATGGACTGAATACTGGTATCCTGTTAGAGGGCTTAATGGTTTAACGTTTGCAAATAAGGATGTGGCTGTAAACGTAGAGAAAGATGGAAAGGAAAAGATTAAACTCGCAATTTCACCAGCAGTCAAATATGAGAATGCTAAACTCGAGGTTTTAGATTTAAAGAAAAGGAATAAAAGTATACGAAGAAACTGTAAATCTATCTCCCGACGTTACATTAGTTAGAGAGTTGGGTATGGAAATAGAACAACCTATGCTTAAAATAACATCTTCTAATGGGGATGAAATACTATCGTGGGATTTTAGGGATTATAAAATGGGTCTTCCTGAAACTCCATCGTGGAAGGGTGAAGTAGAGGATTGGGGTTGGAAGAGTAGTGTTGAAGAACTATGGTTAAGGGGAGTGAACTTATTTAAGCACAACCCATCCCACAAGTGCTTTCATCCCCCTTAGCGGGATATTTAGCTGACAAACGAGAATCTAAAACACTTGTAGCTGTAGGTATGTGGTTGATCGCGTTTGGAATAGGATTGTCAATCATATTATATAGATATGGTTGATTTCCTTAATTGTGTCGCTGATTTTGCTCGGAACTGGTTGCGCATTTTTCGCTTCTCCGAACATAACGCAAATAATGCGGAAAATCCCAAGGGAGGCTTTCGCCTCAGCGTCATCATTTCTGAGATTAATGAGATTTCTCGGACAATCGCTAAGCATATCCATACTTACAGCTACTATGCTTACGTTTAAAAACTCGACACCAATGGAAGAGTCATTAACAGTATATATGACGGTAACGGTTGTCGGGGCAACTATAGCTACCATGTCAGCATACAAAAGGAGACATTGACTTATCAATAAGCTCTTTTCCACTTGATCTGAGCACACTAGATTTCTTCCAATCTCTATTTTATGGACTCCAATGACGTAGCGTCGTAAACAAGCAATTTGTTCTTTAACAAATTACCTAACGTAAGATATTTGCTACAAAACTAACATTTGAAAATGTGCGAGGCGCATCTCAATCAGAGGCTTTGTTTAGGAGTTAAGCACGTGCTAGCTTTATGATAGGGCTAGAATCCTGCTAATGGGTATGCTAGCCATAGTCCATTTAGGCCGATGATGTAAGGCAACGTGAGGAGGCGTGGGCTTTCTTGAGCTTCATAGAACTTACTATATTCTTTTATTTGTAACCGTAAATCACGTTTGAGATGGAAGTTGGATAGAACATATTTCACTAACGCTTGGACGATGAGTATAGACGTCTTCCTGTTTAACGTTCTTTTCGTCTTAATACCCGTCCTGCAATATTAAAACGTTCTGGTTTGGAGAATTTATCGCCTCTATTTTAGGAATTACTCATTCTATATGTCTGAGGGAGAGCAATTATGAAAGGTAAAGTTTAAACTATTGATGGGTAGTTAATATGCAAGTATGGATCGTTTTAAACTCGTCGTATTCGACTTAGATGGAACTCTGGTAAACGTAGATAGTATATGGCGTTTTCTACACATGAAATTGGGTACTTGGAGTAGGGCTAAACTCTACGCTGAAATGTTCTACAGGGGTGAGATAGATTATGCGACTTGGGCTCGTTTAGATGTTTCGCTTTGGCGGGGCGTACCATTTAAATTAATTGAAGAGTTTATCTTGGAAATAGGTTATGTTGAGGATGCCTATGAAACTATTAACTGGTTTAAGAAGTCAGGCTGTAAAGTGGGCGTTATAAGTGCTGGTTTATCCGTTTTAGCTGAGAAAGCGATGGTAGATTTCAATTTGGATTTTGCAGAAGCGAATAGGCTTATAGTTAGAGATGGACTGCTAACTGGTGAAGTGGACGTTACGGTAGCCCATAATAAGAAGGATAAGGTGTTAGATAACGTTATACGTAGGTTTGGAGTTGGAAGGGAGGAGTGTATAGCCATTGGGGATGATGAGTCGAACATAAGCCTCTTTAAAGCTGTAGGACTAAGTGTAGCCTTTAACCCAACATCTAAAGAGGTTGCTGAGAATGCGAACATAGTCGTATTTGGAAGGCTTTCAAACATTGTCTCCAAACTGGTTGAGTTTCTCTCTAAGCATAGCTTCTCACGTCCGACCTCCACTGAAACAAAGATTCAATCGTTCAATTCCTCTCCCTAAGTTTTCCCCATAATATCCCTGCTCCGCGGATCTTTCTATAGTTTTTCCATGAAATACTCAGTCCATCTATCTCAACCTACCCTCATGTGGACTGGGGGTATTTAATTGAACACTTAATACGATTAAATGGATTTTATCATGCATCATATTCTTCCATAAAAGTGAAGAAGTTTAGATCATGTAGCAAATTCCTCTAACTGGTACGATTACTTCAAAGTATTTGTTGAACATGCTTCTAAAGGCTTCAGGATATTCCGTATGTACGGGGAATAGTTTTAAACTAGGTAGCTCTCTAAGCGTCATTAAACTCCTTCTAAGCTCCCATGGATAGGCATGACCCGATGAATGTATGTGGTAGGCTTCTGCACCCAATAGGTTAAGCCAATTCTGTAGTCTTTTGAAGGCTATGAAGGTCTCTTCTTCAAACGGCTCAGAAGAACTCAACACGTATACGCTTCCGGGAGGAGGAGATAGATCTACAACTTCTCTGAGGTTGTAGAATGAAGTGCACAGAATATACTCTGAAGGCTTTCTACGTAGTTCTTCACTAAAATCCTCATAATCTAAGACATCCTTACCGACTTCCGGGACATTTAAACCTTCAACTCCCCGTAAAGCTTCTAAAACCGCTCTATGTCGTTTTGTAACGACCAGACTCCTGTTTAAAGTAGAAGCGACTTTACAGACAGTCCTCAACCTATCTACGTCTCCCGGAGACATGTCAACTATCGCCAAACTGTTACATTCAGATAAAACTCTAACCATGTTGTTTTCAACATCCTTCTCCGACAACGGTGAGCAGAGTTGACCTACGTTTGTACCCTCGCAGATAACCGCTTTAACCTGCAACTCTGAAGCTAATTTAAAAACGTCAACTTTAGGTTTAAAAACTCCATGAGTTCTAAAATCTCCCACGTATAGAAGTGAACCTGAGGATGTTTCAACTATCAGCGAATAAGACCCCGGAATACTATGGTCTACTGCTTGAAACTCTACGGTTATGGAGCCTATATTCACCCTATGACCTGAATGTACGGGTTTAAAATCTAAGTGTTCAATCTTCTCAAACTTCCTCTTACGCCGTGTTTTAAGCTTAGACTCTATTATGCGCTGTGAAACCTCACCAGCGTATACTTGGACGTTTTCATCAGGTAAAGTCGTTATCATACCGTAGTGGTCACCGTGAGGATGCGTTATGAAGCACGCGTCTAAACCTCTTAAAACCTCTATGTGCGGGATAAGCCCAACCATTTCAAGCTCCTTCACACTTACGGGTTCTGCAAACACGTATTCAAAGTAGTCTCTCCAAAGCGAATAGTTTAACCCGTAGTCGAGGAGTATTCTAGTAGACCCATCTTCTAATAGGATTTGATTTCCACCTATGACTCCTTCAACACCGCCGTAGAAGAACAGTTTAACCAATTCAAGTAAACCTTTGTAGGATTGAGACTTAAAATTTGCTAAAAATAATGGGAGTATCACCTACCGAGTTTGCCGAGCAATTGATATAAAAGCGAAGATATTCTAACAGCTCCAGTTGAATCCCTTTGATCAAAGCCAGCTCTCTTAAGACTCCTCATTTCCGGTGAGAATAGTGAAGATGACGATTCGCGTTTAATGATGTCTACGTTGCCCTTGTAGAGCTTAACCCAAATAGTGCCATTAACGTATTGCTCACACGAGTCTATGAAAGCATCTAAGTCTCTTCTAAGAGGGTGATACCACATAGCGTGATAGACCATGTCGGCCCAGAGCCTATCAACTTCACGTTTGAATCTAAGCTCTTCTTTAGTCAAAGTTAAATGCTCCAAGTCTAAGTGCGTTTTAAGGAGTATCGTAGCAGCCGGAGCTTCATAAAGTTCTCTAGACTTTAAACCTATAATCCCATCTTCAAGTATGTCTATACGTCCAACGCCGTTTTCTCCGCCAACCCTATTAAGATATAGGATCATTTCAACCGGGTCTTTAACGTCATCTACTCTAACTGGCACTCCACTCTTAAACTCTATAACGACTTCTCTAGGTTTTTCTGGAGCCTCCTCAGGTGGAACAGTCCATATGTAATCCTCAGGATACTGGGACTCTAAGTCTTCAACTTGTCCACTTCCTATCGAGTGGCTCCATAAGTTTATATCGCCACCGAGCTTACCCTTCCTAGGCTTAGGCGTTATCCCATACTTTCTAAGATACTCTTCTTCTACCGCTCTCGTAAGGTTGAGCTCTCTAACAGGCGCTATCACTGATATCTCAGGGTCTAAGTACTTAGCCGTTATCTCCATTCTAAACTGATCATTACCCTTACCGGTACATCCGTGAGCTATGTACTTAGCGCCGTATTTCTTCGCGACTTCCACACATTTTGAAGCTATGAGGACTCTGCTCATAGAGGTACCTATTGGATATCCTTCGTAGCTTCCATTAGCCTTAATACATCTAAAGACGTACTCTTTAACAAATTCCTCTTTGGCGTCGAAGAATATCGGGTTTAGGTTAAGCTTTTCAGCCCTCTCAAAAGCTACCTGAATCTCCTCTGTACCTTGACCTACATCTACGAGTACTGGTATGACTTCTTTAAAACCGTAGAGTTCTTTTAAGAGTATTGTCACAAGAGTTGAATCGAGGCCGCCGCTGTACGCTGAAACTACGGTCTCTCCATCATATCTTGCCGGAGCGTTTAACTCCAAAAAGCCCTCTTTCTTCTTTGAAAGAGAAGAATATAAAAATTTCGGTATAGAAAGAGTGGAAAGTACACTCGGCTTAAGCCAACGTTCTCTAATATCGTTATAAACGAGCTTAGAGCTATTATTTATAAACGGCACAGTATGCTGAATAGATTCTGATGAATAGAGACATCTTAAGGAGGGGACGGTTAAAAGGACTTAAACCTCCAGAAGTAAATGCCTATACGAGTTCTCTTGAAGCAGATAGATGGTTATTCAAATCGGATATAATGGTTGATAAAGCCCACGTAATAATGCTTACCGAGCAAGGGGTGATAAAATCCGAGGAAGGTTTAGTAATCCTCAAAACGCTTGAGGAAATCGAACGTCTAAACTATGAAGAGCTTGTAAAAGAACCATTTGAGGACATCCACGTGGCTATAGAATCTAAGGTTATAGAGATGCTTGGTGAAAACATTGGAGGTAAAATGCATACGGCTAGGTCTAGAAACGATGAAGTTGCGACATGTCTAAGATTAACGGTTAGAAGCCAGATTGTAGAGATACTTAAGGAGCTTTTAAATCTGTTGAAAGTGCTGCATGTTAGAAGCCTAGAAGAATTAAATACGATTATGCCGGGCTATACGCACACCCAACATGCCCAACCAGTTACCTTAGCCCACCACCTCACAGCTTACTTTGACACTCTCACCAGAGACTTTGAGAGACTATTAGATGCCTATAAGAGAGTTAATAGATCGCCTCTTGGTGCATGTGCTCTGGCTACGACGGGTTTTCCGATAAACCGTTTTAGGACTGCCGAGCTTTTAGGCTTTGATGGGCTTATCGAAAACTCTATGGATGCCGTTGCAAGTAGAGATTTCATACTTGAAACATTATCTAGCATAGCCATATTGGCGACGGATTTGAGCCGTATAGCTGAAGAGATGGTTTTATGGAGTAGTTCTGAGTTTAAATTTGTAGAACTTCCAGATGAATACTCGTCAACTAGTAGCATAATGCCTCAGAAGAAAAACCCAGATACGATGGAGTTAACCAGAGCTAAAGCTGGTAGAATCTATGGAAACCTCATGGGGGCTTTAACCATGCTTAAAGCCCTTCCTCTAACCTATAATAGGGATATGCAGGAGATTACTCCAAGGTTATGGGATTCAATTGAAACTATTAAATACATGCTTAAAATAGTATCCGGGGCTTTGGAGAAAGCCGTATTCAATAGGGAAGTTATGAGAAAAAGTGCACTCGAAGGCTTTTCAACAGCCACAGAGCTTGCAGACCTCTTAGTAAGGAAAAAGGGCTTAGCCTTTAGAACAGCACACATGATAGTTGGGGCGTTAGTACTTGAAGCTCTAAAAAGAGGACTTAAACCAGATGAAATAAACAGTAGGCTTCTGGATGAGGTTTCAATGAAAGTCTACGGTAAGCCATTAGAATTGACGGATGAAGAAGTTAAGAACGCATTAGACCCAGAAAAGTTCGTGGATGTTAGGAGGGTTATAGGAGGCCCAAGTCCAAGTATAGTTAAGGAAGCTCTCGAATATAGAGAGAATACGTTAAAGATGTTGGAAAACGAGGTCAAACGTTTAGAAGATAGAGAAGCAGAGGTTGAAAAAAGTCTGAAAAACGCTATAGAGGTTGTGGAGAAAATGGCTATGGAGAGAACTTAGAAATGATTCTTAAACTTAAGTCGAAAGCATAAATACATAGAGCATGAGAATGTGAGAAATTACTAAGTTTTGAAAATATCAGTATTCATAACTTTTTAGCTGTTCCTGCGTCGTGCAGGTTCTGCCTTTACTGGCAGACGAATGGTGAATTACAACATGAGACGTCTAAAAATTATATGGAAAAAGAGAAGCTGAGGCGACTTAGCGTCGTAGAGAAGGCTTTTGGAAACTGCGTTAAAATAGCCCGTCTTAATGGTGTTGCGATAGGTTTTATGCAGTATGCACCAACAAAGTATTTTCCACGTGTAAATAGCTATGTTTCAGGTCCTCCGAGTGAAGGCGCCGTATTCATCGCATGTCTCTACATAATGGAGAAAGACCAGCGGAGGAAAGGATATGGAACAGTCATGCTTGAAGAGCTCTTAAAAGAAGTCAGCAAGAGAGGCTTTAAAGCCGTGGAAACCTTCGCACGGACATACTCTGAAAACAACCCGTCTGGCCCATTGGCCTTCTACATAAGACATGGCTTTGAAATTTTACGTCAGAAGGACGATTTTCCTCTCATACGTCTGACGCTTTAATTAACTGAACGTTAAAAGATTAAAGAAACACTTTAAGCCGAGGATTAAAAGTTAATAAACCTCTCTTTCTACTTTGAACTTAGTAGAGGTTGCGGCTGTGGTCTAGTCTGGTTAGGATTGGGGCCCTCCAAGCCCCAGATCGCGGGTTCAAATCCCGCCAGCCGCACTATACTATCAATCTATGTCTTTTCTCACTTCCAAGGAAACTCTACTAAGTTCTTAACGTTAAATGTTCCAGTTAACCGTATGTCTTCTGAAGAAGAGCCAACCATGACTTTGAACAGCCCCGGTTCTACGACGCGCTTCATTTCATGGTTTAGAAATGACAACATATCCAATGTTAACGTGAATTCTACGGTTTTTTCTTCACCGGGTTTTAACGTGATACGTTTAAATCCTTTAAGTTCTTTAACTGGTCTTGTTACACTCGCAATGGGATCGTTTATATACAGTTGTACGACTTCATCACCTTCGCAGTGGCCGACGTTCTTCACTTTAAGTTTTATTTTAACAGTATCCTTGGGGGACGACACTTCTCTGGGTGAAATATCCAATTCGCTGTACTCGAACTTTATATAGCTTAAGCCATGTCCAAATGGGAAAAGCGGTGTGTATGGGATATCTAAGTATTTCGATGTCCATCTATCTGGAGATGGTGGCCTTCCAGTGTTCTTATGGTTGTAGTATATGGGTACTTGCCCAACAGTTCGCGGAAACGTCACTGGAAGTTTACCGCCGGGATTATAGTTTCCAAAGAGTACATCTGCTATAGCGTTGCCCGCCTGAATACCTAGGAACCATGCCTCTACAATAGCGGGTATATGCTCGGCAGACCACTGTATTGATAAGGGTCTACCGTTCATTAAAACCTCAACTATTGGCACTCCCGTCTCGTATACCGCTTTAACAAGCTCTTCTTGAACTCCGGGGAGGTTTAGAAAAGCTCTACAAGCTGCTTCACCACTCATATCCCTACTCTCACCTACGACTACAATCGCTACTTTACACTTCTTAGCGGCTTCAACGGCTTCTTTAAAGCCTTCAGTAGATGCGCTATCAATGTCGCAACCTTTAGCATATAGGATTCTGGTTTCAGATGAAACCCTACTTTTAATCCCTTCGAGTACCGTAACAACGTCCCTCGGGTCACCTAAACAAGACCATGGTCCCAATGGCGCCTCCTTATCATCGGCTAAAGGACCTATAACTGCGATAGACTCTATATTTCTACTTAACGGTAGAACAGCTCCATCGTTCTTCAGTAAGACAATGGATTTTCTAGCTATTTCAAGAGCAGCTTCAACATGTTCTTTACACTTTACTATACGCTTTGCATACTCTACGTCAACATACGGGCGTTCGAATAGCCCAATTCTAAATTTTATTTTAAGTATACGTCTAACAGCTTCATTTATCATCTCTTCGGACACCCTGCCTTCTTTAACTAGCTGGAGGAGGGCTCTACGGTAGACGCCTCCCTGCATATCCATATCTACGCCGGCTTTCAAAGCCTTCTCCGCAGCTTCAAATATGTCTCCGGCTACTCCATGGTTTATAAGTTCACCTATAGCATTCCAATCGCTTACAACAAACCCTTCAAAGCCCCATTCACCACGGAGGATTGTTCTAAGCGTAAATGGGTTAGCTGAAGCAGGTATTCCATTTAAATCGTTAAACGCACTCATCACCGTTCCAGCGCCAGCTTCAACAGCCGCTTTGAAAGGAGGCAAGTACACTTCTCTAAGTGTCCGCTCAGATATGTCTACAGTATTGTAGTCTCTCCCCCCTTCAGCACCACCATAAGCTACATAATGCTTGGGACATGCAACTAAATTTAAACTTGAAAAATCTCCCTGAAAACCTTCTACGAGGGCTTTAGCCATGACAGACCCCAGATACGGGTCTTCACCAGCTCCCTCAGCTATCCTACCCCATCTTGGGTCTCTCGCAATATCAACCATGGGTGCGAAAGTCCAGTGAGTTCCTTCAGCAGCAGCTTCAGCCGCTGATATCGAAGCCGCTTTCTTGACGGCGTCTGGATCCCATGTGCTCGCCAATCCTAAAGGTATTGGGAATATCGTTTTATAACCATGTAGGACATCTAAACCGAACATCAAAGGTATACCTAGCCTCGTTTTCTCAACAGCTATCTTCTGAATTCTATTGGTTTCTTCAGCCCCGAAAACGTTTAGAAGAGACCCAATCCTTCCTTCAATGATCATCTTCTCATATTCGCTCGTAAAACCGCTATACTGGCATAACTGTCCAATTTTCTCTTCAATCGTCATTCTGCTAAGGAGATCTTCAACCCTCTTATCAATTGGTTGACTTGGATCCAAATAGACGGGTTTTACGCCTTCAGATACGCGCAAAAGCACATCCCCAATCTACATTTAATCTCTATATCTATAAGGTTAATCGTCGTCTAAAAATAGCCCTAGAGGTTTAAACGTGCAATATCAGATGCTATACGAGAAGGAGGAGGGCGTAGTAGGTAGGCTTTTCATCACGGTTGCGAAGTACGTGGATATTGAAGCCAGCCCTTCTAACGGTTGAGAAGACGTCTATCCCACAAGCCTCCATGGATGGCCTAGCCAACTCAGGATTACGGCAATAGTCTAAGCTACACTCATCACATAACGTGCATGGACCTGCAACCATAGCGAAGGCTGAGTAGTACCCTGACAGGAAGGCCTCCCTCTCAAGTTTAGCCATAGTTCTGTGAATATCTACACCAGGTGGAAAACGTACTAAAATCGCGTACTTATAGCATGAAAGTATTTTCCTCGTTTGATCAGATGTTGGAGAGTATGGTGGGCATGTAAGGCTTCTACCATATCCATCGCAACCATACTGGCATTTGAGACGAACCCAATCTGCCACTACAACATCCTCCGCTTTAATGACTTTAGCATCTTCAGCTCCAAGCTCTAAAGCAATACTACAGAATCTTTTCAAATCTTCTTGAAGATCGCTATTGCTCATACTGACCGCTGTTAATTTAATTGCCGAGTAAATTTAAGCTTATTTTCAACACAGGCTTAAGGGAGACTATATATTTAGGTTAATACTAGCCTTTTAACTGAAGGTTAATGGTTCAGGTTAAAGTGAGGTTTTACGCTAGTTTAAGAGATGACATTGGTGTTGGAGAAGTTATCGTGCATTTAAACGATCGGACATTTAACGCGCTTAAAAATAATCTTAAAGTGCTACTGGGTGAAAAAGCCGATAGGATATTCTCAGAAGATGGCGCTCTAAGACGTGGTTTAATAGTCTCTATTAACAATACGATAATCCATCCATTGAACATCCAGGAACTTGAATTACGTGAAAACGATGTGGTGGATTTCATGCCAACCCCCTCAGGTGGTTAAATTGAAGGTTAAAGTAGGCTATGAGTTGGATTCACTTCCATCTTTAATAGAGCATTTAAAAGAGTCTTCGGATGAAGTGGGAGCCATAGCCATATTCATAGGGGTTGTTCGAGGCGTCAGCAGTGGTGGAAGGGTTTTGAAGCTCAGTTATGAGGCGCATGAGACTTTAGCCCATAAAGTTCTAGAAAATATCGTGGAAGACGTTAAGAGGAAGTACGGGCTGATAGATGTTATTGCTGAGCATAAGATTGGAGATGTCCCAGTCGGAGAAGACATAATGTACGTCTTAGTTGCATCTAGACATCGAGAGGAAGCATATAAAGCTCTAACTGAGCTAGTCGATAGGATAAAACGTGAAGTCCCAATTTGGAAGAAAGAGTATACTGACAAAAGTGTTAGATGGATATTAGGATAGTGCGTACATAAGTAGAATGTAATCCTTTAATTCTCTTTTTTCAAGTAATTTATCAAGCCAATTTCAGTCAGCTTAACATTGAGGTTACCTACCGTTAGCCTCAACATAGAGGTTATAACCAACTCTGTTGATGATTATGAGTTGAAATAGAAGCTTTTTCCTTCTTATTCCTTTGAAGCTCTACTTGCAGCCTCTAGACTTGCGAAATCTTATAAAATCATCTATACATTAGTAGTATTTGTGGTAAAATGGTAGATTTGCAAAGGAAAACTATGGAGAAGAGTAGGTTGATAGGACTTTCCGTCTTAGTTGTTATACTTGTTGTTTTAAACATTTTAACATATGTAAATATGTAAAATCAAATAACAGTTCTTAATTATGAAAAGAATTTTTTAGAAAGAAAGTTGGATATGCTTCAAACTAATTATAACGAATTGAATAATTCTTTTAATACTCTATATGCACATTACTTTGAGCTTTTAAATCGATATGAAAATTTTAGTAGAAATTACGTTGTGTTATATTCGAAATATGAAGATTTAAATAGAAGATATGCTACGTTGCAGGCAAATTATCAAAACCTACAAAGTAGTTTCAACTCTCTCATGCAATCCTATAACAGCCTTCAAAGAGATTTCGAAGTAGAGAAGACTCTACGGATAGGTAACAGTTTAGAATCCTACTACGACTACTTAAGGCAGGAATTAGGTTTTAGAGGTGTTAAACATTGGCCTCCGACTTATACGGAAAGCTACTGGCAGATGGTAGCCGATTTCGCCGCTAAATTAGCCCTACACGACTTAGGATTCCCATATTGGCCCGATTTAGAAAAAAAAAGCTACTATGAAACTGTTGGAGAGCATAGCTACAATAGAGCTAAGAGGAAGATAGACCAAGGTTGTTGCTTTAATAGGCGTCGAAACTTACGACACGCCTACTGAGAAAATTAAGAAGACATTGTCCTTCGTCAACCAGTACATTCACTACGAGAACGATGTTAATGATATTTTTCTAGCTCCCGTTGAAACCTTAGCATATAGGTCTGGGGATTGCGACGACTTCTCCATCCTAGTAGCGGCTTTTTTCGAAGCCGAAGGTATAGATTCAGCTATAGGTTTTTTTCACCAATGAAAATGGTGAATACCATGCCATGGTTTTAGTACACTTGGAAGAGTTAACAGGGTTCTCCTACCATTACTTTTCAGATCTCACAAGACTAGGTCTTAAAGAGGGGAAATGGATAGTGATAGAGCCTCAGAAGACAATTGACTATCAAAGCGACGCGTGGACTGAACAGTGGACTTTGCTTGTTGCAGCTCCATTGGATCCAAGTTAGCAAAGAACAGATTAGAATCTTCTCAATTCAATATATCTGCCAATATTTCAATTTTTTTTCAATAGTTGATGGTATTGCTTGGGTCTTCTTAAATGACGCGTTAAAGCTCTACTTTTAACTCCATCTTAAGGTATTCTCTAACTTCCGCCACCAGCACCTTTGCGATATTATAGGCTTCTTTAGCCTCTTTCCACAGCTCTTCATAGTTTAATCTTCTATACCTATGAGCCAACGTGTGTCTGACTGGTATAAGCCTTAAAACTTTCTCGGCTACTTTCATACTTATAACGTTATTCCTCAAACATATATCGATGTAGTCTCTGTAGTAGGATGCTATGCCGAGGTTTAACCCAGCTACTACGTGCCTAAGTATATCGATCATGGACTCTATCAAGGTGTAAAGCGTCCTCTCGAATGACTTCCTAACATGCTTATCACTTATAACGTTTTCGAAGCCCATATCTAGCAGTTCCTTCAAATCCCTAGAATCCTCCAAGATAGCAGCCGCTATACTCCTCACCACCTCTAAATCCACTGGGTTACCACGTAGCCATGAGATTGAAGAAAACTTCTCATCTTCTAACACCTCAATGAGCTCAAACGCTCTCGGAAGGAGAACATTTACGTCAGATCCACTGTCTATAAGTTTAATACCATGTGCGATTATTTTAAGTCTTAAAACTTCATCGAGTAAACCTATATCCACTATCGAAACCCTATCCTCAGGGACATCTAAGGCTTTAGCTATCTCTGCGGCTAAGGTTGGAATTACAGCCCTATTCGAGACAACCACTGCTATATCGATGTCACTTGCAGGCCCTGGACTACCCCAAGCATAACTGCCATATAGGTAAGCCAGTTTAACGTCTCTAAATCCTTTAATGATATCTCTGATTTTCTCGATAAATTCTTGGTTATGAGCCATAAACTCCCCCAATAATATATTCTTCAAATACTTTATGTTTAAGCCTTTCCTAGAACCTTCATCTTTATTCCTTCTAACCTAGCTGTGTAACAAGGCTATCAGTAGCCTCCTCAAAAGAACTTAAACAACGGTAGACTTCAAAGGTATAATGTAGTCATCTCCCTAAAAAGTCAGGGTTGTATATCATCGCCTTCAACGACCTTGAAAAGGCGATAACATGTACTGGGGAAAGACTGAGCGTATATGGGCGTTCTTCTTTAAGGGTAACATACTAAACGTTGGAGTCGTAAGAAACGTGTTGGAGAATGTTGACACGGTGGGTGTATGTAACCGTCTGGTAAAATGTTAAGTATTATTGCGAACCAATTAGACGTAGAGCATGTAATACTCCGTCTTCTCTATTCTTCCAGTCAAAGGATCTACCTTTAGGCCTAGAGTCTCTAAGGTGTCAACGCCTATTACAGGTATAGCCTCTTTGAATGCCAGTATTCTTAGAGGCCCCCTTCTACCTTCAATCTCAACTTCAGCTACGAACACTTTCGCCTTGACAATTCTACCATCGCCCAGCCTCAGCTCGGTCTCAAAGGGTGTTTCAATAAAGTATTTCTCAGCTACGTCAAGAGGCATTACTGTGAAGGGGCTTCAGTATCCACTAGCATCCTATCAATCTCTAATATGCCCCTCCCTCTAAACTTAGCCCTTACAAATACGTGGCCCATGCTTTCAACTTATATTCTTATTAAGAAGACCCTCCAAGTGCTTAATAAATCTGTGCTTTTATTTAATGAATGGCAACTAAACCCCTGCTCTAGATGGTTTCAAAGGTTCCGGCTGATGAATTATAGGATTGGAGAAATTAAGACAGATATTAAATGCTTTTGTTAAGATTGCCCGATGTAAGAGTTCTCCACAATGATCATCTAGATTCCTATAGGCTTCTCAGCTCATCTATGTGCTTTCGAATGGTCTTGCAGATCTCGCATATATTCAACGCGTCTACCTCTGGACTTTTAGATGTCGCGATTTCTTCTGCAACTTCCTCTATAATATCTCTAACATCGCTTATATCCATAAGTTTCTCAGAGAGCTTCCATCCACGTTTGAACCGCATGTAATGGCTTATAGCCGCTTGCGTAGTGCCTAAAGCTTTAGCGGCTGAAGTTTGCGTAAACCCATACTTTTCTATGAGCTTCCTAGCTATGAGGAATCTCACAGCTGGGATGATAAACTTGACGGATAATTCACATGGAGGTTTTAAACTCATAATACTCTAGGTTAAGAGGTTTTTATTACTATGGTTATAAATTTTTGCAATTAGATCCTAATTGCAAAAACACTCTTAAACCACATCATGTGCAACTGATACCTGAGGTTACCAAATATAACCCGTCTTTTACCAATCCAGCAAGCATTCTCTATTGATTCAATTTCAGTTGGATTATCATTAAAAGATTTGATGAAAAATTGAAATATCCGTTTTCCAATAGGAAAACTGGAAATTGTCTTTTCTAAGTAGTCGTAGCATTTTAGAGGCACTTTAGAGGAAGTTGAAGTTCAAACTTGGGGGGGAGGGCTTGGAGAATTTTGAGAAGGTCAGGTGTAGGATGTGTGGTAGTGTGAAAAACGGCGTATACTTGCAGAGTTACAATCTGAAGCTCTGCCTAGATTGCTTTCAGCTCTTCTTTAAAAAGAGGGTTCAAGAGACCATTGAGAGGTTTAAAATGTTTTCTAAAAGCGATAAAGTTGCAGTCGCCATATCCGGTGGGAAGGATAGCACGGCCTTAGCTAAATCTTTGAAGGAATTGGGGTATAATATACACCTCTTTCACATAAACTGTCGGATAAAAGAAGGCGACTATTCTGAAAGATGTCAAGAAGCGGTTGAAAAGTTTGCTGAAGAGGAAAACCTTCCCATTTCGATTTTAGACTTTAAAAAAGAAGTTGAAGTTGATGTAAAGGTAGCAGCAAAAATTATGAATAAAGAGGTGTGTGCCGTTTGCGGAATGGTGAAAAGGTATATTTTAAACAGAGAGACAAAGGATTTCGATGTAGTTGTCACAGGTCATACATTAGATGACGAAGCATCAAATCTTTTATCTTCCATAATATTCTGGAGTGAGTATTTAGAAAGACACTGGCCGGTGTTGGAGGAGGAGGGCTCTCTTAAAAAGAGGGCTAAACCTCTATGCTTAACTTTTGAACGGGAAACCAAACTCTACTGTGACATTTTAAAGCTTCCATATGTTAAAGATCCATGTCCCCTCAGAGGTGGGAAATACGTATTCTTCAAGAAAATTATCCAAGAAATAGAGGAGGAAATGCCCTCCTCAACAATAGGTTTCTATAAAGGCTTCTTGAAGAAGAAAGAGAAGCTCGGATTAGTAGCTAAGAAGGAGGCTCTAGTGCCATGTAAAAACTGCGGGTACTTAACTATAACTGAGGTATGCAGTTTCTGCAGATTAAAAGAGAAGGTTAAACAGTACCTCATTTCCAAGCATAATACAGTTTAGCCACCAACTATGGCAGGCATTATCGTTACCTCATCTTCATTATTAAGTACATGATCTTGCCTTACGGCTTTACCGTTTACGAGGACAACCTCCTGTGTTAAATCAAAACCTTTAATTTTTTCAAAAAGTCTACTTATAAGGTCTTTTACAGTCGCCCCTTCTTCAAGCTCCAATTCTAATCTACTACCGAGTTTTTGAGCTATAAAGCCGTACGTTTTAACCTTAACCTTCAAGCCTAGGCTATCTATACGACCAGTTTATTATAAGTTTTAGGGAAGGTTTATGAGCTAAGTAGTCGATCTTTAATATATGTCTCTATCACCTTCTGAACTCGAACGTTATGACAGGCAGATTCGTATACCCGGCTTTGGAGTGGAAGGTCAAAGGAGGCTTAAGAATTCTAAGGTAGCCGTTGTTGGAATTGGAGGGTTAGGCTGTGCGGCGGCTACATACCTCGTAGCTGCTGGAGTTGGCAAGATTATCCTTATAGATAAGGAGAGATTTGAACTCAGCAATTTAAATAGACAAATTCTCGGATACCAGCGAGACCTAGGAAGGCTTAAAGTAGAAGTTGCAAAAGCTAAACTCGAAGCGTTTAATCCTGAAGTTGAAATCGAAGCTGTTCCGATTGAATTGTCTGAAAAGAATGTAGAAGATGTTATAGATGATGTAGATGTTGTCGTAGATTGTCTAGATAATTGGGAAACACGCTTCCTCATAAACGACTACTGCGTTCTGAAAGACATCCCCCTTGTGCACGCAGCCGTATCAGAATTGTATGGTCAAATAACGACTATTCTACCTAAGAAAAGCCCATGTCTCAAATGCATCTTCTATAAAATCCCAGTTGCACAAGCTGGGGCAATTCCAATACTTGGAGCGGTTCCAGCGGTATTGGCATCTCTTGAAGTTGTAGAAACGATTAAACTACTGACTGGGATTGGAGAACCTCTAATTGGAAGAATGATCTTCCTAGATTTTAGGAGAATGATCTTCGATACGATTCAGTTATCTAAGAAAAGTGACTGCCCTACTTGCAGCGTCAAGTTAAAATAAGACTTATTCTCTTCTGAAATTGAGAATATGAAGGTTAAGATTAGGTATTTTGCTTTTCTAAGAGAGCTTACGGGGAAGCGGGAGGAATTAATCGAATTAGAAGAAGACACGTCTGTTGGAAAACTCCTCGAAACGCTTTCCGCTAAGTATGGTGAGAAGTTTAGAGATTACTTATATGGAGTTGGCGAATTTGAAGGCCTAACCCTCAACTTTCTACTGAATGGAAGAAATATTTCTCTTGATGAAGGATTCAACACAAAACTCCAAGATGGAGATGTTTTATCGATCCTCCCTCCCGTAGCCGGGGGATAGGTACAATGTGAACTATTCGCAACCGTTCAATCTTCTCAAATTAAGCCCATCTCTACATATTAGTAGGAGCTAGTTTTCTATGATTCAAGTGTTGGACTAAATGGTAGTTTGTAAAGTGGATGCGCTTCTGAGACATTATACATTCCACGGTGTACGATCTACTGCGTGAGGTAATTCTACGTAAACTCAATCGGTGCTTAATGAGACTCATCCAAACAATTCTTCAAGAATACGGAAAGCTTCATCCTCATTCGCGGCTTCAACGACAAGCCTACCGCTCTTCATGAGAAAAGTGAGAAGACCTCTACCCTTTGAACACTTAAATACAGTACTCTCTAAAACCTTCAAGCTGTCACAGTTTTCCTTAAGCTTATCAGCGACAAGCTCGATGAAGTCGCGCTTAACTCTAAGAATAGCAACATAATTAGGCCTTGAAGAACATTCTTCTTGGCTGATGCTTTCAAAATATCGTCTAAGTCTTCCAAGTATGTACAAATAACCGTTCAAGTCTAAGTTAACTAGTCCAAAACTATGATATTAAGGTTAACTTTGGGGAAAGTTTTTATGGAAAACATGGATTACTTAATTTCTATCTTTAACCATCGGTATTGTATTTACCCTTCAATCTTTCTGCGTAGAACTCAACAATCTTCTTCATGAGTTTCAGTAAGTCTGTTAATATCGGGCGAATGGGCCGGGCAGGACTTGAACCTGCGACCACCCGCGCGTCAGGCGGGTATCCTAACCAACTGGACGACCGGCCCTCAGATAAGGCTAAGGACTATTTACTGTTTAATTTAGACAAAGTTATAAGATTTGCGATGCCAACGTTCAACTGAAGACCTATTAAGATAATGCGTAAGGATAGGCTGTTCTTAGCTTTAAGGTAAAGGATGGTGGAATAAAAGCTTTAGTCTTCAAAAAAGTACTGGTTTACCTTGACTTAAGCCTTTTAGCTATTATGGGTGCTGTTGTTATCTTTGATACTGGCCCGGGTATTGAATCTGTTCCTACGACTTCTTCAATTCCTGCTTCTTTTAAGCGTTCTAATGCGTTTTCAGCTAGCAGTGCATGTGTTACACCTACGTATACTCTTCTAGCACCTTGCTTTTTGAGTATTCTAGCGGCATTTGCAGCTGTTCCACCCGTGCTTATGATGTCATCTATTATCACTACGTCTCTTCCTGAGACGTTTAAGGCTTTTTCAGATGTCACTATTTCACCAGTATATCGGTTCCTCCTCTTCTCAAACCAATCGTAGTCTGTCTCGGCTACTTTAGCAGCCACCTCTGCTCTTTTAAGCGCAGCCTCCTCATCGTCTGGTGCAATGATTAGAGGTTTTTCAACACCTTTCGATAGGAAATACTTCATTATCTCTTCCGCTGCTGTTAAATTGTAAGCGGGTATACGGTAGTAGCTTAAGACCTTTAAATTATGTACATCTACAGTATATAGCTCTGAAGCCCCAGCCCTTTGAATAGCCTCTGCGAGTATTTTAGAGCTAACGGCCTCACCGGGTAGATACCGTTGGTCTTGACGGCTGTAAGCTAAGTATGGTGCATAAACTATGATACTTCTGGCTTCAAGTTCTCTGCAAGTTTCAAGTATATATATAAGCTCAATTATGTGCTGGTCTTGAGGTGGAGGTAGGCTTTGAACGAGTAAAATGTCCTCGCCTTTCACATCTTCCAATAATCTAAAGTAAAACTCACCATCTGGGAAGCGTTTGAATTGGGTTTTAATCAAAGGTGCTTTAAGCTCTAGAGATATGTTCTCCGCAAGTTTAGTAGAGCTCGGCCCACCAATTATACGCATAGACAACACCTATCTAAATCGACATAAATAAGATAGACTCGACTGTATTTAATCATTTCCAGTAGTTACCCGACTTAACTCTCACAGAAGATACATTTATATTTACGAGGCGTTGCTTGTTTAACAGCTGGAAGGTGGATTCATGGGTGAATTGGACCTCCCTAAATGCTTCTGGTGCAATAAGCCTATAAAACCCGGAGAGTTAGCTGTAAAATTTCCATGTCCAAGTTGCGGGAGAATCACAATATGGCGTTGTGAAAAGTGTAGGGTTTTAGCTAAACCTTATAAGTGTCCGCTCTGTGGTTTTATAGGTCCATAGAGTGGTGATCGTATGGCTAAGGTTTTAGTTAAGCTAAGAATTTTCCCTGAGAGTATAGATCTAGATCTAAAAGAGCTTACAAGGCACATATCTGAACATCTACCTGAGAACTCTAAAATCGAGGGATTTAGTGAAGAGCCTATAGCCTTCGGTTTAAACGCTCTCATATTGTTAGTTTCAATGTCTGATGAAGAAGGCGTTATGAATAAAGTTGAGGAAGCTATTAGGGCAACTCAAGGTGTTAGTGAAATTCAAGTAATGTCTGTCAGTAGAGCTAGGTGAGCTCTTGCACTTAACTGTAAACCCGCTCTTCATAGATGAATATAGATTAAACTGGTCTCTTAGATATCTTAGAGAAGCTAAAGTAGACTACGAATGCCTGAAGTTCCTCACAAGTGAAGAAGCATACATAAGCTTAGGCTCAACAGCCGTTAGAAAAGCCCAGACGGCTTTACTATATGCTCTTGGAGACCCAACATCGGTCTATAATGCCATAGTCGCCGTTGTAGATGGAAATGTCGAGGCGCATGATAGCTTAATTGCTACTCTGGCTTCCATGGAGAAATGCATACGGAGCATGATAGATAATGCGCGTACATTCCCAAGAGAGATGTTCATCCGACTAGTTGGAGAACAATTATACATAGCTGAGAGGCTCCTAGAGAAGATCTTTGAAGTATACGGTGGGTGAACGTTTAAATTTAGCAGTTTAAGTTTATAATTCGGGGATGAAGAAACTGACCTGCACAGACAGCTTTGGATGATGAGCTGTATCTCCTCAGACCCCCTACTAATCATCCAGCTTAAGGTGTAGAAGTATGAAGGTTAAAATTAGATTCCTAGGTTTTTTAGCGAGGCTGTACGGATGTGAAGAGGCAGCGGTGGAAATTCCGGAAAACTGTACATTGAGAGATCTTATGAAAGTGATAGTTAAGCGGAAAACTAAGTTTAAAAATGCAGTTTTAAACAATGAAGGTTTTAAGGAAACTGTGTTGACTTTAATAAATCAAAAAGACATTGGGGTTTTAAACGGTTTAGACACTAAGCTTAAAGATGGAGATGAAGTAATCTTCATACCAGTTTCGCATGGAGGTTAAATGCGGTCTTCTTCACCCATAGCCCAAGCTATCCCGCCGAGTATATGCTTCTGGAAATACTCCGTCCTCCAGAGTTGCGTAAAGTGTCCGAAGGCTGTATAGAATACCCTCCCCCGGCCGTAGTTGTGACACCAGGCTAGTGCATAATCGTTGTCTGGACGCGTACCCTTACTTAAATCTACAGAGCTGTTGTCAAGGCTTATAAGTACATGCGTCTTCTCCCTACTCCAATCTCTAAACGTGTACACTTCTTCGAGGACTTTAAACCTTTTAGGGAGGTGTTTAGTTGAAGGGTGAGCGTTGTCTTCAACTATTACATATACTTCTTGTGTCCATGGATGCCCGTTGAAGTATCCACCCAGCATCTTACCGTATTCTGGAAACTTGTAAAACGTGTCTGTAGCGTTATGCACACCTATGAACCCCCCACCGTTTTCGACAAAACGTATCAGAGCACTCTTCTGCTCTTCACTCATAGGGAGTTCACCTGTTGTCATAAATAGGACAGCGGCGCAACCACTAAGCATTTTATCATCGAGTTCAAAGCATTCCTCCGTCGCATATACTTCGAAAAGCCCAGTATTCTCTCCAAGTCTAGTTAAAACTTCAACTGCCGTTGTCAAATAGCTGTGTCTAAACCCTGCTGAATGCGTTAATACAAACAACCTGTTCTTACGGCTCATACAAACCATATTTCAAATAAAAAGACACTAATATATAATAATATTTGCGCTTACTATTCGCTACGTTCAGGTTTAATATTCTGTTTAGTAGCTTCTATAAACTCTTCTACAGACTTTAACATCTTAGGTTTAACTCTCCCAGTAATTGAGTATACCTTCTCTAGAAACTTACTGATTTCATCCGAACCAGTTAGTACATTAATTTCTATGACGAACCTCCTCTTTTCACCAGGTTGAATGAATTGTAAGGTGCTCCACTTCCTCTCCTTATCCCTACCTAAGACTAGACAGTTAGCTGGCTCCAACCCTACTACATAAGTACCCTCGCCCATCATCTTCCACTCTATAAAACGGTTAAGTTCACTCTTCCTGTATTTGATGTATACTCCTAAACCGTCCATAAGCTTTTCATTCACTATGCCAGCGTATGCATATCCATTGCTATCCACCGCCATGTCGTGAAAGTAGACTTTTTCCCTAAAATCTTTAGTTGGACTTTGAAACCTATCGTATTTTTCAGCCTCATCTTCAGCATCTTTATCTCTTGGAACGTAGAGTGTAGATGTTGAGACTAAGTACGCATATTCATCTACGAGGGGGAAGCCGAAGTTTAAGTGGTATAGAACCATTAAAGGCTGAACATTCCAACCCTCATTCACCACAAGGTCTTCGATTACCACAGTTCTAGTTCCGAGTTTAGATTCAAACTTACGCTTCAAAATGAGGTTTGGTCCGAAAACCCTAGCTTCTCTACAGATCCCCTCGACAACCATGATGTAATCGTCTCCATGCCAGTAGCCCTCAACCCTTGTAAGCTCAGCCGGAATATAGGATATACGTCCGTGTAGACCAAGCTCTTCACCCATATCAACAGTAGGTGCTCCAAGATACGTTAGACCACAGGTTGTGAGAAGCCCTCCGAAGAATCCACGAAGCCATCCGAAGCCTTCGGGTTCGAAGAATGATGGAGCGATAAAACCGGTTGGGCTTATCCAAGCTAGGGGTATACCCTTATACTCTGCATTGGCTATATCCAACCCCCTGTCCACAACTATACGTAGATCAACTTCGCCAGTCTTCATGGAAACGACTCTAACACCACGCTCTATACCGTTCTCCGCCTCTATAAGCTTAATTCCTCCGACCTGATTTATGCTACCTATATATTTGAGCAAATCTTCCCGCTTAAACAACCTACCGTACAGGTAAACCAAGCTGTAAACACCTCCAACTATAATAATGTAGGATTAACTAGTCCTTAAACGTATGTAGTCAAATACGTCTATTCCAGCCTTTTTAAGCAATTCATAGAGGGTTTTAACAGGTAAACCTACCACGTTGAAAAAACATCCCTCTATTTTCTCAACAAACAAACTCGCATATCCTTGAATAGCATATGCACCAGCTTTATCAAAAGGTTCGCCAGTGGAAAGGTAGAACTCTATCTCTCTATTCGTTAACGTTTTAAATTTAACGTTGGTCTCTTCAACTGCTGTAAACTGAAGCTTCTCAGGGACCAATACGACAGCAAGACCTGTAACGACTAAGTGCCACCTACCGCTTAACGCTTCAAGTATACGTTTGGCATCGTCATAATTCTTTGGCTTTCCTAAAACCCGCCCGTCTAACACTACAACCGTATCAGCCGCAACTATGCACCCATAATCAACCATGTCTGAGACACTCCAAGCCTTAGAAAGGGCATTGTAAACAACCAAACGTTTAAAATAACCATGAGATTCCTCCACTTCTTTAGGTTCTAATACCGTGAATTCAAAACCGAGTTTTCGAAGGATTTCTATTCTCCTTTCAGACTTTGACGCGAGGAACAATCTTCTTTTGCAAGTTTTACTCATGGTAAACTACTATTATCATGGGGACATTTATTAAAAAGAGTTTCCATCTTAAAAGGAGGCATGAAGCTTTTATAGATCTACTTAGCTCCTTACCCATCTCTTAACAAGACAAGCTGAAGCAAACAGTTCAAAGATGGTAGAACTTAAAGAGACCTAGTGAAATATTCCTTCTAGATTTAAAGGCAAATTGTTTCTAAGCTAATGCGGGGGGTGGGATTCGAACCCACGTAGGGCCTATGCCCACGAGGTTTCTTTTCTCGATTTTAAGATCTTGAGCCTCGCGCATTTAACCTAGCTCTGCCACCCCCGCATTAGAATTTCATAGTAGTTGCTCTTCATAAACTTTAACCCTTTTAACGTAGTGGCCTAACGTTATAAGACTGTTGCTGTATATTAAGGGGGAAGCATATCGACCTAAAACCTTAAAGAGCTCTGTATCGCATAATTACTGTGTAAATGAATGTCTAAATGGGATAATCTACTCTATAAGCTTGCTGAAGTTATAGCTGGTGGGGATGGAGTTAAGATAATTAAATGTCTTATGGATAATAGAAGTATGAGAGACGATGAGCTAGCGTTGGCTTTAGGCTTAAAACCGAACGTGGTTAGGAGAATCTTATACCAGTTTGCTGAAAACTCCATAGTAACCGTCCAGAGGTTTAGAGATGAAAAAACCGGCTGGTACTACTTTAAGTGGATGATTCAACCTGAACAAGTTGAACTATACCTTGAAGATCAAAGGAGAAAACTTCTCAAACGGCTTAAAGAGAGACTTCAATACGAGAAAAGCCATGAGTTCTACTCATGCCCAAAGGGCTGCGTAAGATTGACATTCGAAGAAGCAGTTGAACAGAATTTTACCTGTAGCAGTTGCGGAACATCTCTACAACATGAGGACAATAAAATGATCATAGATCGTTTGGAGGCTAAGATAAGAGAGTTAAGCGAAGAGAGACATTAATACTTCTCGTCTCTGCTTAATGGTTTTATTGAAGTATTTAAAATATACAACTACAGAGTATGAAGGAGTCTGTAAAATGCCTCAAAGCGATAGATGCAGTATTAAGTTGAATCAGAGAATTTACGGTTTATATAGTACTCAAGGTTTGAAAGTCTTAAAGAAGCTATTAAATTCCTTAATGAAACATATTAGAATACACGTCTTAGAGTACTTCATAGAATCTGATGGGTGGGTGAAAGTATCTCTTGAAGGTGAAGATTTAGAAGTTGCTTTAAACATATTATCTACTGTAATTGGTATACTTCCGGAAACATATTTAGATGTCTCGAAAGGACGTATATTGAAGTGTAGGGTTTTAACCATCAAGGAAAATGGTTTATATGTAGATGCTGGTTTGAAAAATATAACGGTAACCGTTCCAGCAACTATTTTAAAGTCTCAGGTATTCGATGGATGTGATGTACCGGTTGAGAAGCTTGAAAATCTATACATGCTCTACAGGGACTTCCCAGTTGAACTATACGTTAGAGATGTTCATAAGGGTGAGGTCATTTGCGCACTATCCTGGAGGTGGCTTAATTGGATTGAGGAAATAGCCTTCTCCGGACTTGGCCGCATATACATCGCTGGAATTGACTTGGACACAGTTGAAAGCGTTATTGGTGGGAAAACATACCGAGATTACGTGTTAGACTGTATACATCTTGGAGTCCTAGAAGTCCTACTCCTAGTAGATCCTCTAGTAAACCCTTACGATCTTTCCAATAATATTGGAAGGATTTTGAAACCCAGTATATTGATGTCTTCAAAGCCTTTTAAGGGCTTCCGGAAGCTCTCCTACACTTTTCAAGACGAGGTTTGGTTTAACACCGCTCCACCTTTCCAAATCCCTTAGACTCGTAGCTCCAGTTAAAACGAGTACCGTTAAAGCTTTTATTTTCCAACCAGCTCTCACATCAGTATCCAACCTATCTCCAACAACTACAGTTTCACAGCCTTTAACTCCGAGCTTTTCAAGCGCGATCTCCATAATTATCCGCGACGGCTTCCCCACTATTAGAGGTCTTCTACCCGTTGCTTTAGATATGGCTGCAACTATCGCACCAGCCCCTGGGATTAATTGGTTTTCAACAGGAACCGTTGGATCCGTGTTCGTAGCGATGAATTTAGCCCCTCTGTATATGGCTTGACAGGCGTTTTTAAGCTTCTCATAGTTGAAGTTGAAGTCTAAACATGCTACTACAAACTCTGCCTCATAATTTTCCCTAAGATTTAAAACGGTGTGTCCCATCCTTTTAAGCTCTTCTTCAAGAGCTTTCCCTCCTACGGGCAATACTTTAACTGAGCCATATTTTTCAGCTAGGTATATTGAAGTGGCTAGACCTGACGTAAGCACTTCCTCCTTCTGACATTTTATACCGATCCTGTTTAGCTTAGCCGTATATTCTTCTATAGTCTTCGTAGCGTTATTTGTGAGAAACATGATTTTAAGCCCCATTCGCCTCAACTCTTCCAGTGCTTTTGAAGCACCTTCTATAGGGGTGTCTCCTCTATATAGACATCCATCTAAATCGAATATTGCGGCTTTAAACTCCATAGTTTCACCCTATAAACCTACTGGGGTTAAATTTAACAATATGTTTGAGATAATAAATTTAGGATTTGCACCCTTGGAAAAGCTTTGATAATACAATGGTGTTTACAGTATACACTAGCGTTAGCAATGCATACGTTCCGCTAATATTAGACTTCATATATGATACTTACGTCCTCCCCTTTGGCAATCGCCTAATGCGTGCTGAAAAATTCAGAGACTTTCTTGGAGAAGGCTTGAGGTTTTCCATAGTATTGGAAAACGGCTTCATCCATGTTGAGGTTAGGGCCTTTAAAATACTGGAGTTTACAATATCTTGGGAGGGTTTAATTGAAAGGTCCCTGATAGATAGAGTTAAAGAAGACCTTATAATTGCAGTTAGGATGTTTGAGGATAATTTCCGAAGGTCTTCAATCTTCTTTACGTTTGTTGAAAACAGTAGCCCTATACCTGAGAGGTTTAAGGCTAAGACTAGGTTGATTGAACGCATCTTTACGGATAGTATGATACTGTTTTTCGTAATATTTCTAGCGATAAACATGCTCATATTTGCAATAAGTCCATTCTATGCTCCAATAATAATAGTGCTTTTCCAGTTCTGCATACTCCTCTGCTCGCATAAGATAATAATGAAGCTTGGAGATTGGAAGGTAACGAGCTTAAGTCAAAACGTGACGGTGGTTCAATATCATCTTTTCCCAGAAGAATATAGAGTCGTTTTGGATATGATTAGAGTTAAGGGTAGGGATTGGCTTTACCAGATTAAACGTGAAATCTATGAGAAGACCTTAGCTCAAAATAAAAGCTTAGACCCAAACGTGATAGGCGAAGTCCTGCAGAGGAATGGCATATTCTTCAGACCGGAAGACCTTCAGATTAAAACGATCAACGTCTACAAGCTCATCAAAGAGGCTAGTGAAGAATTCAACCTCCCCATGCCGCGCATAGTGATTTCCAACACAATGATACCAAACGCTGCAGCCTCCGGTATTAGCCCCAGATTTGGAGTAGTCATGGTGACGGCTGGTTTATTAACAGCTCTAGAAGAGGGTGAAGTTTACGCCGTGTTAAATCACGAACTCAGCCATCTTAAAGGTAGAGACCCGGTTATACTGTTCACTATATCCGCTCTCGAATACCTATTTAGACTATACGTTTTACTTCCAGTAGCGCCCATATTGTTCTTCATACCCTTCCTATACTTCTTCTTAGTGATGGGCGGCATATATTTCATAGGGAAGTTCCTAGAGGCTAAATCGGATTTAGAAGCAGCAATTAAAACTAAACAACCTCAACTGTTGGCAGAGTCTCTCAGGAAAATAGGTTATAACAGGCTTAGGCTTGAAAGGTCTCCAGAATTTAGATTTGAATCTTGGCTGGGATGGGATCCGCATCCTCCCATCTACTTTAGGATAAATAGGCTTGAAAACCTTAGAGACTTAGATAATATAAAACATCCGCTTCTGAGATCGATCTCCGACGTTATTAAAGGGTTTATAAGCTCCTTCTAAACGAATTCTTAAATATGACGATTAAATGGTTTATGTTGTATTAAGAAAGGTGGTAGAAGATGGCTGAAGATAGAGCGAAAAAATTAGTCCTTTGGTTTGAAGAACTCGGAAAGGAAGATGTTCCATTAGTTGGAGGTAAGTGTGCAAATCTAGGTGAAATGATAAATGCTGGAATACCAGTACCGCCGGGGTTTGCAGTATCAGCCTACGCGTATAAGCTCTTCCTCGAAGAAACGGGCATAGCTGATAAGGTCTATTCGATCATAAGAGAAACCGTTAAAGACCCTAACGACCCAAAACAGTACGAAGAAGCTTCTGCAAAGATTAGACGACTTATAGAGTCTACGCCAATACCAAGCTCGATAGAGAAAGCCATAAGAGAGTATTATAAGATGCTCAACGATAGGGTAGGGGCTGTTGAGGCATTTGTAGCAGTAAGATCCTCCGCTACCGCTGAGGATTTACCCGATGCTTCCTTTGCGGGACAGCAAGAGACTTTCTTAAACGTTAAAGGTAGCGATGACCTCGTTTACTATGTTCGTAAATGCTGGTCTAGTTTATTCACCCCTAGAGCAATATTCTACAGAACTCAGAAGGGCTTTCCACATGAGAAGGTTCTGATAAGTGTAGCTGTTCAGAAAATGGTAAATAGCAAAGCCGCAGGGGTGATATTTACACTTCATCCAGTTACAGGAGATAGGAGTAAAATCGTAATCGAAGGTGCATGGGGTTTAGGAGAAGCCGTAGTATCAGGAGCGGTGACACCAGACAGATTCATAGTCGATAAAGCTACGCTTAAAATCCTCAGTAAAGAAGTTGCGGAGAAAACAGTTGAGTATATAAGAGACCCTAAGGCTGGTAAAACATTGCATGCCGAAGTCCATCCTGAGCGTAGACGTATACCGTGTTTAACGGACGAGGAGATAAAAGAGCTTGCTAAGCTCGCTAAGCGTATAGAAGAACACTATGGGAAGCCTCAAGACATAGAGTTTGCAATAGATAGAGACTTGCCGTTCCCTGAAAACGTGTTCATAGTTCAATCTAGGCCTGAAACCGTTTGGAGCTTTAAAGTCAAGGAGAAACCCGCCGGAGAGGCGCCAGCGCCAATTGAGAAACTTATACCCGTTGTCAAAGGTTTGCCTGCTAGCCCAGGGATATACGCGGGTAGAGTTAAAGTGGCTCTAGACCATCAGGAAGCCGCTAAGGTCATGGAGAAAGGAGATATACTGGTTACAAAAATGACGAACCCGGACTGGGTTCCCTACATGAGGATGGCAGGTGCGATAGTAACCGATGATGGAGGTATGACTTGCCACGCTGCCATAGTTTCAAGAGAATTGGGAATACCTTGCATAGTCGGATCTAAAGAAGCTACAAAGCTTCTTAAAACTGGCTCCTACTATACAGTCGATGCGACATCAGGCGTTGTCTATGAAGGCATAGTTGAGTCTTTAATTAAACCTGCACCTAAAGCCGCTCCAACAGTAGCCGCCGCAGAAGTAGCTGTGGCACTACCGCAATGGGCCATATATCCTCCTGTAACGGCTACGAAAATATACGTAAACCTCTCAATACCAGATGTTGCAGATAAGGTTTTCAATGAAAGCCATCCTGATGGCGTTGGACTGCTTAGAGCTGAGCACTTAATGCTCAGCGTAGGCAAACATCCGAGACTTCTCATAGAAGAGGGTGGAGCTGAAAAAATGATTAATGCCTTCGCTGAAGGCATTAGAAAAGTTGCACAAGTCTTCTTCCCAAGACCGGTAGTATACAGATTCCTAGACTTTAAACCAGATGAGTTCTTATCGTTGCCTGGCGGTGAGAAGTATGAGAAAGAGGCTGGGCACGTCGGTCCCAATCCTTTGATAGGTTATAGAGGAGCTTTCAGATATATTAAGGAGCCCGATATCTTTAGACTTGAATGCCGAGCTATTAAAAAAGTCAGAGAGGAGTATGGTCTTAAAAACGTATGGGTTATGGTACCGTTTGTAAGAACAGTCGAAGAGTTTAAGAACTGTCTTAAAATCATGGAAGAAGAGGGGCTGAAGAAGGGACCTGACTTCAAAGTTTGGATAATGGTTGAGGTGCCGAGTACAGTCCTACTGATAGATAAGTTCATTGAGGCTGGCATAGACGGTGTGAGTTTTGGAACAAACGACCTTACAATGCTCATACTCGGCATAGATAGGGATGATGCATCCGTTCAGGAGATTTACGATGAGAGAAACTTAGCGGTTTTAAGGGCTTTAAGTCATGTAATAAGGCTGTGTCGTAAGCATAATGTAACTACGAGCATTTGTGGACAAGCTCCTTCAAACTATCCAGAAATCGTTGAATTCCTAGTTAAAGAGGGTGCTACAAGTCTATCTGTGAATCCAGATAAAGTTATAGAGACAAGACTACTCGTAGCGTCTATAGAGAGGAAGATTCTACTAGAGAAGCTTGCGGAATCTAAGAAGGATAAACCATTCTTTGAATTCAGCTGGTCTGAGGAATTAAAGTAAGCCTCCAAATTTTTAAGCTTCAACGGCCTCTTTTTTATTGGAGTAATCTTGCCCAACCGTAGAGGATTTAAGGAGGAAAGGGAGCTCGTTAATAAACTTGAAAAATTAGGCTTTGCCGTTTTAAGAGCACCAGCTTCAGGCTCTGGAACTAAATCTGACAGGCCTGATATAATAGCGGGGCGAAGAGGGTTCTGCATAGCATTGGAGGTTAAAACAACCAACCGTAGGGTTTTATACGTTGGCTCGGAAAGTTTAGATCAACTCGTCAGATTTTCTAATAGATTCGGTGCTAATCCCTATCTTGCAGTTAAATTTAAGAGGTCAGGTTATGGTTGGCTCCTTTTAAAACCCGAGGACTTGGAAAAGAGTTGCAAATACTATAAGATAACGTTAGAAGAAGCATATAGGAGAGGCGTCTCCCCCGAGGCCATTCTATCAACTAAACTTGAAGAATTCAAAGAGGCTTGACCTATGTCTCTAATGGATGCTGAAGATATAGCCGAATTCATAGCTTTAAAATATGGAAACGCCGCTAAAATAGTTGAGATAGGTGTTGGTTTTCAATTTGACGTAGCTATTGCCCTGAAAAAGAAGCTTCCAAACGCGTTAATAGTCGTTGTAGACGTAAACCCAGATGCCGTTAGAGAGGCAAAAAAACTGGGTTTAACAGCTTATGTTGATGATATTTTAACACCTAACATGAAAATATACGAGGGCGCGTCGCTCCTATACTCGATTAGACCACCGCCCGAGTTGATACCGTATATTTGCAAAACTGCTGAAAGGCTTAAATGTCCACTCATAATACGCCTCCTTTCCGGAGAGCCTATAAACTTACATCATCAACCTGGGTGGCGTACAATAACTTATGGAAAGGCTAGGTTACATATATTCAATGAGTAAATTTAGGATTTTAAAAGTGGGTGAATTTCGTCTAAAGTTTAAACACGTCTTTCCGATATTAAATTTCAAACTGGCTTGGAATTTAAGCTGAAGTTTAATATTTTTAGAAACAGTCCACTAGATTAGAGAAGAAGCTTTTGCTGAGTCGTTTTTATTTTTCCATAGTTTTGAATAGGAACATTTTTCAGAGAGATAAGTGGAAGGTTATTACGATATATCATGGTTAAGGTAAGTTGTTGCTGGCTTTACGCCATCAGTAAGTACGGTTATCCTCCGACTTTAGATAATATGTTTAAAGCATTGGAAGAGATTTCAGATATGGGCTTTGAATACTCAGAGATTGAAGCTTTAGGTTATGATAATCTTAGAGAGATTCTAGAAAATAAGCGTAGGCTTAAGGAGCATGTGGAGTCTTTAAATATAAAGATCATAAACGTCTGCTCAATCTTTCACGATATCATTTCTCCGGAGAAAGCTGTCAGGAAGAGGGCATTGAAGGCGTTTTCCGAAACATGCGAGCTCGCCGTTTATTTGAATTCTCAAATGGTGCAGACCGATACTTTCACACCTCCCCTAAAGTTTATAAGTGAAGTCCCCTACAAAGAGGCGATAAACTTTGGTAAAACCTTTAAAGTAGATGTTGACCCCGACTTCAACTGGAAGCTATTTTGGAGACTGCTTGTAGATACTATGCGTAAGTGTAACTGGATAGCTGAAGAGTATGGTTTAAAATTCTGCTTAGAACCTAGGGTAGGTGAGTCGATCTCAAATACTGATGCTATGCTCAGGCTCGCCGAGACCATCGACAGCGAAAACTTTGGAGTCGTATTGGATACTGGGCATTTACACGCTCAGAAGGAGATTCTTCCACTATCTGTAGAGAAGCTTGGGAATCTCATAGTTTACGTTCACGCTTCCGACAACGATGGTAGAGACAACTATCACCTAGGTATAGGTAAGGGAACGATAGATTGGATAGGTGTTTTAAAGGCTCTTAAAAAACACGGGTTTAAAGGCTTCATAGGCCTAGACATAGGTAACGTGCCAAACATAGAGAGAGAATACGTGGAAAGTAAGGCTAAACTTGAGCGTCTTATAGAGGAGGTAGGTCTATGAGTTCAACGCTCTATAATGGTTAGTTGAAGTTTATCTCCATCTTTAGAGTAGACAGCTACATTCTCCAATCCCATATATGGGTGTGCAACTATCATAATTATCCATCCATACGCATTGTTTAAATCTTCAACTGAAGGGCTTAAGGCCCCAGATGGATGGCTGTGGACCGTTCCAACTATGGAGAAATCTATGGGGAGATAAGTCAATGGTATTATGGAAAAACTCCTACCGTATGTTGCTAAAGGTGGTATAAGAACCTCCTTAACGATTACATATTTCCTCTCAACCCTCCCCCTTAAGAGGAGTATAGCTTCCCTTGGGTGAATCATATGAGCATAAGTCAATATGCTATCGAAGACCCTTCTTGATATTTCAACTTTTTTCAAAATATCTCTCCGGAAGTTTTTCAACGGCTTCTTTAATCCTCTCCAATCCCTCCTTTATACTCTCCATAGAAGTGGCATATGAAAATCTCAGATAACCCTCTCCACCATAGCCGAATGCAGACCCATGAAGTGTTGCGACTTTAGCCTCCTTGAGAAGATATTCTACAAGCTCAGTATCCTTTAAGCCTGTACGTTTGACGTTTACGAAGGCGTAGAAGGCTCCCAAGGGTTTTCTACATTTGAAACCCCTGATCTTATTAAGGCCGTCTACTATTGTATCCCTCCTACGTCTATATTCTTCAACCATCTTCTTTATGAAGCCCTGCGGGCCTCTAAGCGCCGCTATTGAAGCCTTCTGTATAAATGAAGGTACGCAGGATACTACATTGTTTTGGAGAACTATCATGTGGTTTATGAGCTCCCTATTAGCTGCAATGTAACCTACTCTCCAGCCAGTCATAGCATACGTTTTCGAAAGACTGTTTATCAGAATAGTCCTATCCTTAACATCCGGTATTGAAACTACGGATTCGTGTTTAAACCCATCGTATATGAGTTTATGGTAGACGTCGTCTGTTATAAGAATCAAATCGTGTTTTAAAGCTAAATCCGCTAAGCCTTCTACATCGCTTCTAGTAATTATGGAGCCGCATGGGTTGTGAGGACTATTTATGATTATTGCTTTAGTTTTAGAAGTGATCTTAGACTCGACACGTTCAGGTTTTAATCTAAAATCCTCCTCCTCTTTCAATTCTACAAAAACTGGTTTAGCGTTTAGAAATCTAACGACGGACTCATACGCGGGGAAGCTTGGCGTAGGTATAATAACTTCATCACCCTCTTCAACTACGCTAACAATAGCATAGAATATCGCGGTTTTTCCACTCGGCGTGACAATGACTTCTTCAGGAGTATATTCTACACCAAACTCTTCTTTAATGCTGTCGGCGATTGCCTCTCTAAGCTCAGGTATACCTGGTGAAGGTGTGTAGTGTGTATAACCTTCTTTTAAGGCCTTTATAGCGGCTTCTTTAATGTGCTCCGGAGTGTCGAAATCCGGCTCACCTATTTCAAAATGTATGATATTAAAACCCTGTTTTTCAAGCATTTTAGCCTTCTGTAGAACGAAGAAGGCGGATTCAGCCTTCAGCCTTGACATTCTATTCGCAACGATATGTCTCATGGGGGCACCGAACCTTATTTATGGTTAAATAGGAGGCTTATAAAATTTTGTCAAATATTTAAAGATATTTTAGGAGGGGAAAGGTTAAATTGTCCCTCTATCTTCTTTTTTCTAACGTGGTGTCTACTGATGTCCGGAGAAGTAATCCTTCGGGAGCTTAAAAAGCAGGAGAGTGAACTTTTAGAACAACTTAAAAAGCTTGAAGAAAGGAAGGCTCAGCTCGTTAATGAGCTTTCTGAGCTTAAGAAAAAGCTTAACGATGTTAGAGACCAGTTTAAGCGTAGTAGAGACATTTACGACTCGTATAGGCTTGAGAAAGACATGGCAGACCTCTCTAGGAGAATGGCGCCAGTTGAAAATGAGCTTTCAGAAGTTGAGATGAAGATAAGAGGTTTACAGAGGTCTTTAAGTGAAACTAGGAAGAAGATCGAGCATTTAGAGTTTCAGCAGAGGTCTAAATGGGTTAGGGAGGATTGTGGCTCCCAAACACAAGTATAAGGTTTTAAAGCTCAAATCTCCATATTGGAAGCCGGGTTTCGACTATGAACGTTTTTTAATTTCAAAAATTAAACATGTAGTTAAAAATGGAGATATAGTGGTTTTATCTGAAAAGGCAATTTCAACCGCTCTTGGAAACTTAGTAGATGAGGCTGAAGTTGAACCCAGTCTAACGTCGAAGTTTCTAGCTGGTTTTTGGATGAGAAAGGTATGGGGCTATCTATTGGGACCTCTATGTAGGCTTAAACCTGAGACGATAAGAAATATCAGGAACTACCCCATTGAAGAAGGCTCTAAGCATAAGGAGACCGCCCTTAGGGTATCAGGCCTACTACAAGCTTTAAAACCGTTCTCCGAGGGCTGTCTAAACGTGGTGAACCTGCCCTACTCATACGCCGCCCTACCTCTTGAAAACGCATATGAATTGGCTGAACGCATAAGACGGGCTCTGTTAAAGTGTGGCAAAAAGATTTCCGTAGTGATATCTGACAGTGATAAAACGTTCTCCCTAGGGCCGATACATCTCTGCTCTAGACCACGTTGTGTAAAGGGCTTGATATGCCTTGGGCCTCTAGCGTATATAATAGGGGCTTCCTTGGGTTTAAAGGCTAGAGCGACCCCAGTCGCAACTGTCGGCTGGACTTATTCTATAGAAGATTTACTCGACGTCTGTGAGATCGCCGATAGAGCTAGGGGGTACGGAGCTGGTAGAAATATGTGGGAGGTTGCTGTCAAATTTGGAACTGGATTTACATCTATAACTTGGAATATGCTCGAGAAGATCCCCCATTATCCTGTAGTAATTCTACGTAGGTTTTAAAGGGGAGAAACCAACATATTTTTTAAGGACTCTATATTTTTCAAATAATTGGTTTAACTGATATGCCTATCAGAATAGGAATTATTGGGAAAACGAATACGGGTAAAACCACGTTTTTTAACGCCGCTACTATGCTTAGTGGGCGCATAGATAAGTTCCCCTTTACCACTAAAACGCCTCAACGCGGTATCGGTTATGCTAAGACGTTGTGCGTATGTAGGGAACTCGGCGTGAAAGACAACCCCAAAAATTCCATATGTATAAACGGCTGGAGATTCATACCAATTGAAATAGTAGATTTACCTGGTTTGGTGAAAGATGCGTGGAAAGGTAAGGGTCTTGGAAACGAGTTTCTATCTGTAGCTGCTCAAACCGATGCTTTAATCCACATGGTTGATGCCTCGGGTAGTGTGGACGCCGATGGGAATATAGCGGAGCCTGGAACAGGGGATCCCATTCAAGACTTCTACGATATTGAGAAAGAGCTCGTTATGTGGATAGCTAAGATAATTGCGAGCAAGAGAAAGTATATTGAGAAGACGCTTGAGACGCGTAGAGATACGCTTAAGGGTGCTTTAGCCTCCGTCTTAACGGGTTTAAAGGTGAAAGAAGAGCACGTGGCTCAGGCTTTAGAATTATCTGATACTAAGTCTAAAGCCTTCCATGATTGGACAGAAGATGATCTATTGAAATTCTCAGAAGCGTTGAGAAAGATTTCTAAGCCTTCTGTGGTTGTAGCCAATAAAATGGATATTCCAGTTGCCGAGGAAAATTATAAGAAGATGGTTGAGGCACTCTCACCAATACCGGTCATACCAGCTTCAGCTGAAGCCGAGCTCATTCTAAGGAAAGCTGAGAGGAGTGGATTAATAAGCTACATACCCGGTGAGGAGATTTTCCAAGTTGCAGACCCATCTAAGCTTAATGATAAGCAGAAGTGGGCTTTAAACTACATTCAAGATAGAGTTTTAAATAAGTGGTGGCAGACGGGTGTTCAATTTGCGATAAATGTTCTAGTTTTTAAAGTACTTAGGATGAACGTCGTATATCCAGTTGAAGATGAGAAGAGGCTTTCAGATAAACATGGAAATGTTTTGCCAGATGCATTCCTCATGCCCTATGATGCCACGGCATTGGATTTGGCTAATGAAATACATACAGAGCTCGGTAAAACAATGCTATATGCTATAGATGCCCGTACGGGTTTAAGACTGCCTAAAGACTATAAGCTTAGAGACAGGGATATTATAAAGATAGTTGCAGCTTCGTATAGAGGCTGATTCTTTTAAATTTTTAAAATCAACTGATTTCTGATTAAAACTATGATCTAAACAGTTAAGTATTTACTAAATCTCCACCTCAACATTTGTAATTAAACCTATGTAACTTCATGGTAGATTCTCACAGTCGGAGGTAGACCTTGACATATCTAAAACTACCTAAGACTTCACAGGTCTTCCATACGCTCAGACTTTTAAGTGCTCCTAATGCGTTCGATTATTCCGATGAACTGCACATTGCAGTCAACACGTATAGGGGATGCCCGTATAAATGCGTCTACTGTTACATCTATGGGTATACAGTAGCTTTAGATGTCGAAAACCCTTCTACGAAGACGCTTTTTAGAAGAAGATTTAAAAGAGATTTAGAAGCACTTGAAAGACTAAACTTCTCGAAGTGTACTATGTATATATCTCCGAGCTGTGAGCCTCTTTCCACAGAACTTGAAAAGAAATATGGAAATACACTCTATGTGTTAAAAGCTGTTAGAGAATATAGTTTCATGGATTTGGTGATTTTAACCAAAAACCCCTCTCTCCTGCTTGAACCCGAGTACTTAGGAGTCTTAAACAGGAAAAATACACGGGTGGAAGTTTCAATACCTTTTCTAGATTCTAGGTTTGAAAGTTATGCCCCATCACCATCTGATCGAATAGAGGCGGTATCTAGTTTAATTAAGGAGGATTTTAGAGTTTATCTGAGAGTTGAACCCGTCACCCCGTCTTTCGGTGGTATAGTTGGACAATCTAAAGTTGAATTTAGATTACTGGTTAGTAAGGCAAAAAAGGCTGGAGTACGTAAAGTTATCTCTAGATGCCTCCTTTTACCTATAGGTGTTTGTAAAATTTTTCCAACATTTTACAAAGAACTTAAACCGTATTATCAGCAATATGGGTATAGAAATGGTACGTATTACGTACTCGACTGCTCCGTAAGGCTTAAGCTCATAAAACCTCTTTACGATGCTTGTAAAATCTACGGAGTTGAACTTTGGGTTTATTCAAATGCTACATCTAAACATCCGACACTTGTTCACGCGGATAACATTTATCTCTCTTCTAAGCAAGTTATTTAATGGCGATTATAATGGTCTTAACTAAGACCGAGTATAAGTTGGCAGTCGAAAGAGCCTTGGAGTTTTTCAGGAAAGCCCATATAGCTATTAGAGAAGATGAAAAGCAGAAGCTTGAGGTTACGGACTTCGGCCTCAGTAGGCTTTATGAGATAGGTCTACAGCTTCTCGTATATGTTAATACGGATAGATATTGCGCTAAGGAGCTCGTACTCTTCCCTTGGCAAATATGCCCAGAGCATAGGCATCCACCAGTTAAAGATGACCCGGGCAAGCAAGAAACCTTCAGATGCCGTTGGGGAACTGTCTATCTTTATGTGCCAGGGGAGCCTACTCCTAATCCCTCCTTTAGGATACCGAAGGATAAGGAGAAGTTTTTCACAGTTAGACACGAAATAATTCTTAAACCTGGTGACCAGTACACAATACCTCCAAATACTCTGCACTGGTTTCAAGCTGGAGCGGATGGAGCGGTCGTTTCAGAGTTTTCAAGTACAAGTAGAGACGAGTATGATATATTCACAGACCCAAGCATAAAACGCTTCGTAGAAATAGTCGACTACTGATTAAATTTCACAAAACTAGCAGTTTTACCAACTCGTAAGGTACTGATTAAGCGAATTAACCATATTGGAGACTTTACCTAATAAATTGGTTCTGAGGAATAGTCGTTGCAAATAGAAAACCTCACATCATAAATACGTAGGGGGTTTCAACGCAAGCCTAATCCCTGTTTAAAGACTTCTCTAGAGTATGCAGTTTCACCATCATTCCACATAATTTCATTCCTTCAATGGCCACATCACTATTGCGACGGCTTTAAGTATAAGCTATCGCTTAGTTTTTTAAGTTTCTTAACCCTTAAATATTTTAGAATTGTGTGCATATGTCTGTTAAAAGTCTCGCTAAAGCATTACATAGCATTATCATGGAGGTTATAGTCTTCACGTCCGGAGTTAGACTTGCAGAAGTCGATAGTAGTGCTGCAGTATCTCTAGCTGGAGAGTGCATAAAGCTCGTCAGTGATGCTATAGCCCAGCTTGTTAATACGACTGAGAAAGATGAATATGTTGAAGAAGCACTTAGGGAGTTGGAAAATTCAAAGGAGTTATTCAAGTCCGTTATTACAGGAGAACGGTCTACTCAAACCATTAAAAGATGCATCTCTTATGGTTTGGAGGATAGAAATATCTTCATCTTAGACTTAGCTCACAGCCATGTTCACAAAGCAATAGACCTTCTGAAGAAGTCGAAAAACTGCAACCTATATCGTGATGTGTTAGAGCTCTTAACGACAGCTCGGAGGGAGTCAGCTCCTACGACGTTGTATAAGCTTGCATATGAAATGCATAAGAGGGGTGGCGTTTGAAAAGTAGGTTCTTTAAACTTCTCTAAGCTTAATATTCTTTCTTAAACCGTCTAGTTGGATCTTTAAAAGAGCTCCCACCTCCTCCTTCCTAACGCTTGTAGTAGTGCCTTTAGCTGTACAGCATACAGCTCCTGAGGCTGAGCCTAAGATAAGCCCATCAACGATTTCTTCAATTGTATAGTTTTCCACATAATCTGGCTCTTCAACAAGCTTAAGTATTAAACCAGCGCAGAAGGCATCCCCTGCACCCGTGGGGTCTACGACGTTCACTTTAAAAGCAGGCATCTCTATGAGTGTATTTTTGAAAATCGCCATCAATCCCTTATCCCCCATGGTTATTATTGGAAACTTACAGCCAAGTCTTTTCAGGGATTTTAAAGCGTTAAAAGCATCTTTTTCCTCTGTGATTTTAGAAGCTTCCAAGAGATTGCAGTGGAAGATGTCACAGTGCGCTATAGCATTTCTAAAGAAGCCCCAATCCTTACCGTATGGAGCTACTATATCTAGAAAAGTTAAAGCTCCAATATTCCTAGCATTTTCTAAAACCTCTGGCAGGCTGTAGTCGAATTCACCGAGCATGCCAGCTCCACCGATGTAAAATACTTTAGGTTTAAGTTCCTCAACTACCTCTTCAACGAAATCTCGGTCTAAGAAGAGGTTTGAACCAGCATCGACGTGGAATCGTCTATCCTCTCCTTTAACGACGAGTATTAGGTTTTTCGATGTGGGCGCTTCAACCCTCTTGAGTCTAACATTAACTCCCCTCTCTGTTAAAAACTTCTCTACAAAATCTCCAAATACATCGTTACCCACTACGGAGGCTAGAGAGACGTCTCCGATTTTAAGCCCAAGTTGAATAAGGTCTATTGATACGTTGCCAGCATGTCCTCCGAGTGTTACAGCTATTCCACTTGGGACGTAAAGGAGTTCACCCTGATCCGCAATATGGGGAAGTTCCGCAGCTATTATATCGACGACGAGTATACCAGTTGTTAAAACGAGCAAAAATAACCCCTCATTAAAAATTTTTGATACCATCTTCATTTAAAAATGATTTGGCCATAAAGCTTAAACTCCTCCATCAATGAACAGCAGACCTTATCGTAGAGACTCCCAGACTACGTTTAGCGGTTTAAGTCCTCTAAATGCCCTCAGAACGTTTTCAACACAAAATTCCGCAGCCTCTGTGAAGAAGTTTACAGACCAGCTTGCTTGATGAAGGCTTAATTGAACTTTCCTAATTTTGAGCATGGGATTATTTTTTGGAACTGGTTCTATACTCCATACGTCTATATGTGCAGATTTAAGCCTACCGCTTTTAACAACCTTATATAGTGCTTCTTCATCTATAATCGCCCCTCTAGAGGTATTTATAAGTATGGCGTTCCGCTTCATTATATTCAACTCACGCAATCCTATCATGTGTCTAGTCTCATTGGTCAGAGGTATATGAAGTGTAACTATGTCTGAGGTTTTAAGTAGTTGATCGAGTTCTCCAACTCTTTCAACGCCGAATTCTCTAACAACTTCTTCTGAAACGTAAGGATCATATACGACAATTCTTACTTTAAAAGGTTTAAGAAGCATGGCGACTTGACGTCCTATCCTACCGAAGCCTATTATACCTACAGTCTTACCAGTCAATCTTTCAGATAGTACCTTAGGTCTTTCGCTCCACTTAGCTTTTCTAGCCATACGATCCCTTTCTCTAATCCTATGAAGTATCGATAGGATTGCCGCTAACGTAAATTCTGCCACATCTAAACTATTTATACCTGGTATATTGCAGACGTATATTCCCTTGCTCCTACATAATTCTACGGGAATATTGTCGACACCAACTCCAAACTTTTGAATAATCTTAAGCCTCTCCGTCTTTTCGATAGGTTCAGCTGGTATTTTCGAATCTGCTACTATAACTCCATCAAACTCTAATAGCTTATCTTCGGGCACATATTCGTGAAAAACTTTTGAAACTTCAACTTCTACACCGAAGCCCCTTAAAAGCCTAGCCATTTTATCATGCATAGGTATCGGCTCAGTTATATAGACTCTAGATTGCTTCAACTCTTAACACCTAAGAGGAGTATTCTCATTTTCAGTTTAAGGTTTAACATTAAATACTCGTTTTTCATCTATATGAATATGAATTGGAGGGATTTAAATCCCTACTTGTGAAATCTGCGGTAAAAATGTAGTAACGCTCACTAAAGTTCTAATAGAAGGCGCAGAAGTTTCAGTGTGTCGAAATTGTAGTAGACTTGGAAAACCAGTTTTAACAATCTCAAAGTTGAGAAACCTAAGTAAACCCGCATTCGCAGTTAGCGTTCAAACGCTTAAACCTCCAAAACCGTTAAAGACTTCAAATAGAGATATTGAGAAATCCATTGAATCTTACACTCTAATTGAAAATTACGGACTTTTGGTTAAAAGCGCAAGAGAACGTATGGGTTTATCTCCTGAAGAGCTCGGAGTTAAACTCGGTGAAAAAGCTTCGGTTATACGTAAAATAGAGCAGGGTAAGCTTAAACCGGATAACGTGCTGGCGAAAAAACTTGAACATTTCCTTAAAATCAAGCTTTTAGTGTCGTCAACTGAGATTAAACCTGTAAGCGTTTCCAAAGTTGAAGACGAACGTGGTTTAACTATAGGAGATCTTCTTAAAGGAATTGTTAAGGAAACTGAAGAATAGTTTAAACATAAACTTGTAGGTGGATCTAAAATTGTGGTTAAGGTAAATTAGACGAATATAAAACCGTCTTGAGGCGGTTTAAGTGAAAATCTATGTACTCAGACTTGGACATCGATCTGCGAGAGATAAACGTATAACTACTCACGTGGGGTTGATAGCTAGAGCTCTTGGAGCAGACGGGATGATACTATCAGGCGATAGGGATGATAAGGTTATTAAAAGTTTAGAGAAAGTTGTTGAATTGTGGGGAGGACCTTTTGAAATTCAATACGTTGAAGATTGGTATGGTTTAATTAAGCGCTTTAAGAAAAATGGATGGGAGGTTATACACTTAACCGTTTATGGTCTTCCAATACAGGATGTAATAGATTCTATAAGAGGCACAGATAGAGATAAACTCGTAATAGTTGGCGCTGGTAAGGTTCCGAGAGTCGTTTATGAGCTTGCAGATTGGAATGTAGCGGTTTCTTCTCAACCCCATTCTGAATGTGGAAGTTTAGCAGTTTTCCTCGATAGATTTTTCCAAGGTAGAGAGTTGACGAAGGAGTTCGAAGGATGGAAGCTTAAAGTCATCCCTCAAGCTAGAGGGAAAAAGGTTATTAGAGCGGATTTAAGCCATAAGGGGTTTAAAGGTTGAAGACAGGCATAGTATTGGCAGGTGGATATGGTAGAAGAGTTGGAGGAGTTAAAGCCTTAGCCAGTTTAAACGGGAAGCCCGTAGTAACTTACGTGGTTGAACGTTTAAAACCTCTAGTAGATGAACTTATAGTCGTCGTTAAAAAGCGTAGTATAAGTTTGGAGGAAGCCTTAGAAGGCTATGGGGTACGTATATGTGAAGACTCTCTTCCAATTCAAGCCCCCCTAGTGGGGCTTCTGACCGGCTTTGAAAACTCAAACTCTGAGTATGCCATAGTATCACCGTGCGATTCTCCAGCGGTTGATGGGATGGTTGTACGTAGACTTTTTGAAGAAGCTTTAGGTTTCGATGCGGCTATACCGATGCGGAGTAATGGATTCATCGAGCCGTTGCATGCTGTCTATAGGGTTAAACCGTGTATAAAGGCTTCTAGAAGCGCTGTGGAGGACGGTTTCCTAAGTGTTAGAGCGATGATAGCGAGGTTAAGTAGAGTAAGGTATGTGAAGGCTGAAAACCTTGGAAACCCTAAACACTTTCTAAACTTAAATACGACTGAAGAATTTGAGGCATTAGCCTTTTCATGTTAAAACTAAGCGGTGTAGAGCCTATAAGGTAAGCTTCACACCGTGTTTGAGAACTTCCTGTTGAGTTTTAATGGCTCTAATGTAGAGGTTGGAGGTATTCACCTTTTACAGTACACTTTCACTGGACAATCTGTGCATCTCTTTTTCTTACAGTACTCTAAGTTTAATCTTACAAGAGCGGACTCGTAAGGCTCTATATTCTTCAAACCTATACGTTGAGCGGTTTCCACAGATATTTTAGATGGTTTAGGTTTAGCTTTATCCCATACGCCTCTAAGCTCCCTTAGGAATATGTTTACTGCGACCGGACCAATACCTTTAAATTCCTACAACCTCCTCTCAAGGTCTTCTGGACTACTTGCCTTTGCGTAGAGTTCCTCTAGACTCCCATATTTTGTTTTAAGCTCCTCCATTATTCTCATGAGGTTCGTAGCAGTTGAGAAATCATATCTAACGTAACCACCTGAATCGAGTACTTCAACTAATCGCTCCCACTTAGCTTCAAGTATTGCCTCAGGCGTCGTAAGCCCCTCTTCAATAAAACGACGATAAGTCCTCTTAGCTATATCGGCGGAGATTCTTTTAGCGAAAAGAATCGACGCCAAAAACCATTTAAACCTATCTTCGGGTTTCTTTAAATCTAAACCCAGCTCTTCAGAATATCCCTTTAAACTTAAAATAACTTCTTCAACACACATGGTAAAGGCCTCGCAAAAATCTATCTTACCACTACGACTTCTCTCCTTAAAAGTTTAAGGAAGCCGTAGAGTTTACCAATGAATTGCACACGACATCTCACACTCTTTGGATAAAAAATCGTAGCAACATACTACTCGTAAGTTGAAAGAACGTGGAAACCGTACATGTAGATCTCTTTAAAGCAATGTTTTTAACTACGTCTTAAAATGTTTGGTTAGAACATGGTCTACAATAATCCATGGGGTGTATTTTTAACAGAAGCACGTAACATTTTGGAAAAAGCTTTCAAACTTGCTTATCCAGAGATTGAAGTGGATATTCAACTTGACAAGCCGCCTTCCAGGGAATATGGAGATTTAAGTTGTTCAACCTGTTTAAGTCTTGCTAAGAAGATCTCGGCTAAACCTATAGATGTAGCGGAGGCTGTTCTTAAACGCATATCTTTGGAGAATACTGTTTTCATAGAGAAAATCGTTGTCAGCGAACCTGGCTACTTGAACATACACTTAAAACGTTCTCTAATGGTGGGTGAGGCTTTGAAGTCTGCATTGATGCTTAAAGATGAATGGGGATATGTTAAAACAGACAAACCCCTTAGAGTAGTCGTAGAGCATACCAGTGTCAATCCAATACATCCCATAACGATCGGACACGCTAGAAACACGTTTCTAGGAGATTCCCTAGCTAGAATCCTAAACGCTAGGGGACATAGCGTTTCGAGACACTTCTACATAGACGATGTAGGTGGTCAAGTAGCACTCTTAGCCTACGCATATAAACTGGCTGGTGACATGATATTCAAACTTGATGCTAAACCCGACCACGCTATCGGTAAAGTTTACACGGCAATCTCCGCTTTAACGGAGATTAGAAAGCTTAAGAGTAAAGCTGAAAATCTCAGAAAATTAGGCAGATATGAAGACGCCAGACGAGTGGAGGATGAACTTTCAGATTGGATAGAAGTATTATCAGAGGTTGAGAAGAAAAACTCAGACATCCTTCAGATACTCTTAGACGGTATGAAGACTTCAGATCCAGATGAAGAGGTAAGGGAAATTCTCAGAGCTTATGAGCTTGGGTCTGAAGAGGCCAAACGATTAATTAGACCAGTGGTTGAAAAGTGCCTCATAGGGTTTAAGGAAACCCTTGAAAGAGTAGACGTTTCATTCGACTCTTGGGATTGGGAGAGTGAAGTCGTCTGGTCTAGCATTGTAAGGAAGGTTTTAAATGATCTTATGAAAAGCGGTTATGTTAAATTTGAAAACGGTGTACCTGAGTTTGAAGCTGGAAAAATAGCTGAAGACCCCACCATAAGGAAAAGGCTGAGAATACCGGATGGATTTGAAGTGCCAAGTTTAACTCTTTTAAGAGCCGATGGATTAACACTTTATCCGACTAGAGACATAGCATATAGCATACTTAAGTTTCAGAACGCCGATAGGGTTATAAATGTCGTAGGCTTCGACCAGACGCTTCCTCAAATGCAAGTCCGAATAGCATTATACGTTCTAGGCTATAGAGAACAAGCTGAAAATCAGTTGCACTATTCATATGGGCTTGTGAAATTTCCAGGGTTTAAAATGAGCAGTAGAAGGGGTAGATATGTAACGCTCGACCACTTATTAGACGAGGCGGAGGCGCGGGCCTACATGGAGGTTAGTAAAATATCACCGCAACTCTCTGAAGATGAAAGACGTAGAATAGCTAAAAGCGTCGGCATAAGTGCTGTTAAATATAGCCTCATAAGTATAGAACCATCTAAAGACGTGGTTTTCGATTGGGATCGAGTTTTAGACTTTAAGAGGAATAGTGCACCCTTCATATTATACTCCTATGCCAGAGCACATGGTATAACTTCAAAAGTGGGTGGAAAACCTCCTGAAGAGTTTGACCCTAACCTTCTGACGCAACCTCTTGAAGAAGAACTCGGCTTAAACATTGCAATGTTTCCGCAGGTTTTCATAGAGGCTTCTGAAAACCTCACCCCTCACACTTTAGCGATGTATTGTAACAACTTAGCGACGATTTTTAACTCCTTCTACGATAGCCACCCGGTTATTAAAGCTGAAAAAGCTATTAGGGAAGCTAGATTGGCTTTGGTTGAAGCATTTAAAATAACGATGAGAAATGCTTTGAAGCTTATAGGTATAACGCCTGTGGAGCGAATGTGAAACCAGTTTTCCCTGCGACTTAACTATATAACTTTGTGCCCAAAAAATGAATGAAGAATTATTCTCTAACTCCTTCAATAGTGTGGCGTTTTAAGGTGGTCTCTGAAGAATTTTAAAACTCTTTGAAGCATAGGCTCGACTGGTATTCCATGTCCGGATTCATACCAGTAAACTTCTTTAGGTTCGCCAGCTTTTTCAGCTAACAACCTCTGTGTTTCAGCTGGGACTATTTCGTCGTATTTTCCACAGTGGAATTGAATTGGTTTTGGAGCGAAAAGGTGTATAAAGTTTATGGGGTCTATTGGTGCTAAGATTTCATTAAGTCTATCGTAACTTAACCCTCTCTTCCTCAACTCTTCTCTTATGGGGGGTGTTGATTCATGTTTGCTCTCTCTAATCATGAGGGGTAAATTCCCACCTCCGACGATTATCACAGCTGCCTTAATCCTAGGCTCAACGCTTATGAAAAGAGCGCCTATTATACCGCCCATACTTCCACCAGCGTAGCCTATTCTATCCCTCTGCACTTCTAATCTCTGCTCTAGAAAGTCAACTCCTCTTCTTAAGTCAAGGACGGTCTGTATGACGTTGGATTTGAGCTCTTCAAAATTTGGAGAGTATAAGACTTTACCCTTTTCTCTACGTTCGCCATGAAATGGAGCGTCTATCGATAGAAACGCATAGCCTTCTGTTGAAAATAGGTCTGCTATTGGCAGTATGTCTTCCTTCCTACCTCCATATCCATGTAGGAAAACTATACATGGATGTTTCTGCTCACCAGTCTTAGGCACTGTAAATATGGCTGGTACTCTAACGTTTCCCACACTATCGTAGTAGACTTTGTAGGCTACGTAATTAGCTTTCTCAGAAAACTTGGAAAGTTCAACGTTTAAGTCTTTAAACCTATCGTATTCGTAAATTTTAAGGCATTCCTCTAAAGGCATGAAGATCAGTTAAAAATAATTTCCACAGATTTTTAAGCTTAGATGTTTCTGAAAATGTCGTTAACTTATGCATACTCCGGCCTTCACTCTTAGAATAATGAAATCTAACTCGGAAGGGTTAAACTAAAATCGACCCTCTTAACCTATTGTTAATGGTTGTCTATGAGCCTCAGTCGAGAAGAGTTTTATAGAAAGCAGATAGAGATTCTCCGTATTTTAAGTGAACAGAGTGAGCCCATGGGCTCTTCACTGTTAAGGAGAGAGCTTGCTAAGAGAGGCTTCCCGTTAAGTGAAAGAGCCATACGATACCATTTGAAGCTTTTAGAGGAAAGGGGGCTTGTAGAAGGGCATGAGAAAGCGGGTCGGACGATCAGTAAGTTGGGGTTGGAGGAGCTCAGCAGGGCTCTAGCATATGAGAGGATAGGGTCAATTTTAACATGGTATCTTTCTCTGGCCTATAGAACCACGTACTCTCCGGAAAGTGGAGAGGGAGAAGTTGTAGCTAATGTGTTCATGGTTGATAAAAACTTCAGAGAAGAAGCCATTAAGGCAGTTAAAAATCTTTACTCTGCTGGTCTTCTACCCGCTCCCTATTTTAAAGTTCTAGATGAAGAAGAGGAGTATAGAGGAATATCTGCTCCAGAGGGTAAGATAGCCGTAATGACTGTCTGCAATTTAACAATAGATGGAATTCTCATACACTCTGGAATACCTTTGATTTTAAGATACGGTGGACTCGTTCAATTCATAAAATGGAAACCCGTAAGGTTTACAGAATTAATAGCCTACGATTCTACAACGGTACCGCCGCTTGAAGTATTCGTCTACAGGAAAATGACTTCGATAACAAATATATTGAAAACGGGCTCCGGAATGATACCTGCAAATATGAGGGAAATCCCCGCCGTTTCAGAAGATCAAGCACTTAAAATAATCGATGCTCTTAAAAAGAACGGCTGGGGAGGTATTCTAGTTTTTGGCAAACCTAATGAACCGATTCTAGGAGTACCTGTATCGATGGATAGATGTGGGATATCTATGGTAGGTGGTCTCATCCCGGCGGCTGTATTGACTGAAATGGGGATACCAGTTGAGACATACGCTCCACATTGTCTAATATCCATAGGGGATATGGAGAAAGTATCTTAAGGAAGACGATGGTCATAATCAACAGCCGCATCATATCATAGACTGTTGGATTGTTCGGCTATGCTCTATCTCTCGGTTTAGCTATTATTTCCCTAATAACCATATCGAATATTCTCGTTGAATTTGCCGGTCTGATGACTATAGCCGTATCCGCTCCCTTACCAGTTCCGGCTATACTTATAACATCTCTATCTACCGGTATTAAACCAGCGTCTGCAACCATCGCAGTGATTTCAACGGCGACTTTCATCCCTTCACAGAAAAGTCTTAAAGTCTGCGCCATTATCTCCGCAGGATATGCCGTGTTAAACTTGTTCCTTATAGCTCTTTCAACGTTCATGAAAACATGAGTCCCCGTAAATATTCTACCACCGTTTGCCTCTATCAATCTACGGTTCTCCTCGGTCAGCTCTTGCTTTCCGGGTTCTCTAAAACCAGTATGATGGGTTACGACGATTAAGTTGAACCCTTTAAAAACTTTTGAAGCTTTAACTCCAGTCTCACCTCTAGTAGATGCGACAACGATATCTCTTATCCCCAATTCTTCAGCCCTCTTCTTCGCCAACGCTAAAACAGTCTCAGTATTCTCCTCCCCTGGTCTATCAAAATAGATAATGGTTTTCTCAAAAACACCCAAGATCACACCGAATTTACAATTATTCAAGATGCTCCTAAAACTTTTTCCACTACACCTCGGCTTTACGTGGAGTGAAAATACCCGCAAGCTTAAAACCTTGTATTTCCAGTTTACAGTTAAAGTAACCTTAATATTTTTATATCGTAACGTAGAAATAGTTTTCATTTAAATCAACGGAGGTTATATTATGGAAGTATATATTGAAAAACTTTGGAGCTTAGAAGTGGGCGTTGGACCTGCTGAACACGGCGTATATAAATTTGGATATCTTTGGCTTTCTCCAACCTTTAGAAATCAGTTTTGGAAAGTTGACCCTGAAACAGGCTCAATTTTACGTACATATAACATGCCCGGTAACGTCTGGGGTGCACCGTGGGTTGATGAAAACCACTTATACGGTGCTTCAACTGAAGGCTCTGTAAAATGCTTCACACACGATGGTGAAATTGTCTGGACCGTAAACCCTGGCTTAAACGAGTTCGTAGCCGAAGCCATTACTGAAGCTTGGGGCCGCTATATAGCCGTTCAATTTCCAAAAGGATTGGCGGTTATCGGGAAGAGTGATGGTGAGATTAAATGGTGCTTGGAGTGGAGCCCTGAGTCAGATGTCGGTCAAGAGCCTACTTTCAACCCTGAAACGGGTCTACTGTGGGTCTGTAAACCGACGGCCGAGGGGAACTTAGAAGCTTACGATCTAAACGGCCGTTTAGTGTATAGGCTTACCCTTCCAAGCCCTCCAACAACATACGCTTGCCCTCAGATGTGGAGAAATCTTATGGCTGTTGTATGCCGTAAAGACGTCGTCGTTATAGATCACTTAACTGGCAGAATAGCTTGGTCTAGGAGGTTTGAGCAGGTTAAATATGGCAACTGGCAGTCTGACCATCCCCTAGCGGGTGGGCCGCGGGTTATAACGCCAGATGGCCGTTTGATAATTTGGTCAGCCGATGGAACTGTATACTGTTTTGGTATCGAAACTGGAGAAGAACTCTGGCGTTTAAGCTTGGTCAACTTAGGATATGCGTCTAGAGATTGTAACGATCCTTGGGGTTATGCTGGCGGAGTAGCATCAGACGGCGTTTTCATAATCTTGGGGAGAAACAATTTACCCGCTTCATCTGGTAGTCCCTTCGAGATTATGAAGAATAGGCTTTTCATCATAGACTACTTCAGCGGCTCCATCTTGACCGTTTCCGAGCCGCAATATCAGATGGCTTGCTGTTGTAAGCCAATAGTTGCAGGGGGGCGGGTGGTGATAGGTTCATGGTATAAGGATTCTGAAGATAGGGAATACTCTGCTAGGTATTACTGCTGGAGGTTGAAGACTTCGGAAAACCGTATTCTGAGAAATGTAGATTATGAGTGGCTTGGGTCATATCACCATGGAGGATATAAGGTGGGGGCGCTCTTGGGAGTCTAACGGCTTCAAACAGATCGGCTCTCTTACTTTCCGTATAAGCGTTCCCTCACCTTTTCAACCATAGCGTCGGTTACATCTCTCTCGTTCACCGTTGTGTAGAATAGCTTGTTCTCCTCAGCGTATCTCCTAGCATTCTTTAAAGCGATGACCACATCTGCCCACGTTATATTCATTTCTTCTGGACGTAGACGTACACCGACTTCTTCTATACTCCTCCATATTCCTTCAGGGTCGTTGTCTTGGAGTAGCGACATGAATATTATTCCTAAGCACACGGGTTCTCCATGAACGAACGCCTTTCCAGTTAAATACTTTAATGTGTAAAAGAAGAAGTGTTCACAACCTTCGATGTGACGTGGATTCTATCCTGAGTTGTGATAGCTCGCTCCAGTCCAACGATGCGCCTCCATCAAAGTTTTAATTCCAACGTCTGAAACTTTATGAATTTCATGCGTTTTCTCCCCAACGTTCTGAAGCACTTTCCTAGCTTCAGCAGCTAACTCTTCACCCCAAGGCCAAAGCTTTTCTTTACCGCGTTCAGTAGCCAACTTCCAATCATATAGAGCCGTGTGAATACAGAATACATCACCTACGCCTGCGTAGTTTAAGTAGGGTGGTGCGCTTTTAACCAAGTCATAGTCTACGTAAACAACCTCTGGAACCGCCCATCCGATGTAGCGGACAACTCCTTTTATCCTTACCGCACATTTATGGGTGAAGGCGGCGTTAGTAGATGTAATTGTAGGTACTTGGAAAAGGGGTATGTTTCTACGCCAAGTTATGAACTTGGCCACATCCATGGCTCTCCCCCCACCTACACCTATGACGCTTGAAGCCTTTGGAAGAGCTTTCACAAGCTCTTCTAATCGGTTAAGCTCTAAAGACTCGACAAAGTGGACGTAAGCTAAATCAGCTCCTCCTAATTTATCTTTTAACATATGCCACAGCTCCCTCATTGTAACGACTATATAAGGTGTTGGAGCTGTTTCAGCTAAGCCTTCTATTAACCCCCTTCCATAAACTGTGTGGAATAGGTAATTTTAGTAACATCTTAATCGGAGAATCGGCTTTGGAAGATATATAAAACTTACTTTTGAAAGCTTAAGATTTTCTCAAATCAGCTTTTAACTCCTTATAAGGGATATCCTAGACTTTTCGGTTAAATTCCATTCTCTTTTAACGCTTCTACAACCTCTTTTGAGGGTTTTCTTTATGGATGAAGAAGCAGTTTATCGTTCTCCGTCAACTATACCCTATGAAAGCCATTAAAACTAAAATCTTATTTTATGCTTTTGAAATAGTTTAAAAATGGTGGTCTATGTTGGAAAAGATAAACGTAAAAACTTCTATCGTTAAGTTACGTAAAAAAGCCTCTTCACTATATCAAAGAGTATACGCGCTGAGTTTTAGCCCGTTTATGATAGGGTTCTTCAGCCTACTATGGTTTATCTTCAGAACTGGGACTAAGCCTTCAAGAGCTGTTTACCCGTGTCAGAGAATAGCCGCTGCAAACAGCTACCTTTGGCTATCAATATATGTCATCCCCTTCTTTCGCTCTCTGAACCAGAAGGTCCGTAGGAGGGTAGATTTGAAAAAACTCCTTCCAATAATACTTGCGATAATAGTAGTCGCAGGATCCGTGGCCGTGTGGAACTTGTATGAAATTGCGAGGAGGAGGGGGTTACGTGAATTGGGTTTAAAGATTATTGGAAAAACCGCCAAGTTTGAGCCAGCTTCGGATATTTTCGTCGTGAATGGCACTAGAGGTTACGATGATGGGATTTTCAGATTGATAGATCTGATGGCTGAGCATGGCTTACTATTTTATAAGTCTCCAGAGAATGGGAAGAATAAGGGGGCGGATGGACTTATAGCTAGAGATGACGTTGTTATAATAAAAGTGAACAGTCAGTGGGATGAGAGAGGTGGGACGAACACGGATTTAGTCAAAGCTCTTATTCAAGCCATATTAAACCATCCAGATGGATTTATTGGTGAAATAGTAGTAGCTGATAATGGACAGGCGCAATACGGCTCAGCCGGCTTAGGTGGAAGCCTTAACTGGAGTAGGAATAATGCTGAGAATATTTCACAGTCGATTCAAAGCGTTGTCGATTACTTCGCTAACATAGGGTTTAAAGTTTCCACATACCTCTGGGATACCATTACCACAAAGATGGTGAGAGAGTACTTTGAAGGCGACATGGAAGACGGATACGTCGTTAATGCTACTAAAAATCCGAGAACTGGAATAATGGTTTCCTACCCTAAGTTTAGAACGAAGTTTGGAACGTATGTAAGTTTTAAATATGGTGTATGGGACGATGAAGCTAAAACCTATTACAGTGATAAACTTAAAATCATAAACGTCCCTGTTCTAAAATCACACAGCATATACGGAGTTACGGCTTGCGTAAAACACTATATGGGTGTTGGCTCAGATAAACTGACGGCTGCACTAGGTGCAAGAATGCATAATACTGTGGATGAGGGTGGGATGGGAACAGAGATGGTTGAAACGAGGTTCCCAGTATTAAATATAATCGACGCCATATGGATTAATGCGATACCCGGTAATGGCCCAAGCACTTCTTACGAGGAGGCGACAAGGGTTAATATAATAGCCGCCAGTAGAGACCCCGTTGCCCTAGATTACTGGGCTGCAAAGTACATACTGCTTGAAGTTGCACGGATTAAAGGTTATAGTGGATTGAGCTCTATGGATCCCGATAACGTTGAAGTGAGCTCGTTTGGTTACTGGTTAAGGCTTTCAATGGAGGAGATTAGAAGAGCCGGGTATCAAGCAACCGTAGATGAAGACTATATGAACGTTTACGTAGTCCATATATAGATTTTTCAAAAAACGGGCGTTTCATTAACACGCTGTGCCGTTTATCTAAGACTCTTTGAATTAATATTGTCCTAAGGATCCGTCTCTTCTAGCCGCATCATATCCTATTTTGAAGACGTACAACGCTATGGGAGTTGCTACGAGTGTGAAGACTATTAAGCTCACTATATTGGCGGCTATCACTGGCGATGTCAAGTCTTTACCGGATTGAAGACATAATCGTATACCGTCGAGTGAATACGTTAGCGGGAACGCTTTTCCAACCCATTCTAAATACCATGGTAGAAGTTTTAACGGATAGAAGACACCCGATACCAGTTGGCTCAGCCATGAAAATGCCCAAGTTACTGGACTACCCTGTTTAACCTTCATTATAACCCCGGTGCTCAGTATTCCAATATCCATGTGGCTTGCAATTAGAAGTATCGTTAGTATTATCGCCGTCAATATCGATGTCGGTGTTACGTAGAACTTCGCTCCGAGCATAATACCTACCAGTAAAGACATTAAGAGGAGGGTGGATGAAACTATGAATGAAAAACATACCTCACCTAAGAGGAATATTTTGAAGTCTGTAGCTGTTGATAGAATTGTCTCCATCGTTCCATTCCACTGCTCCTCTCTTATGCTCTCATTTATACTCTGAACTGCGAAATGAACATACTGTTGAAATGCTATACCTATTAATGCGAAAGTGAAATAGCCGCCGACTTCGTAACCAGCTTCTTGAATTTGCTGAGATGTTGCAATGAGTGAAAAGAGGTAGTATGTGATCACGAAGAGAATTATACCTGATATGTCAAGTAGAAGCCAGAACTTATAGGTCCACCAAATCTTAAAATCTCTGACAATAAATGAGAGAATCACACGGTGAATTGCCGTCTTTCTTTGAGGGACTTCTTCAGAAATTATCTCCACGAGTTTTTCAACTTCCACTTCCACATCACCACTTAATAGGTTGCAACAGTCCCCTCATACCTTATGCGGTTAACCCCCCACTTGAAAACCCTTAAACCTATTGGGATAAATACGACGGCGTAGAGTATTAAAACGAGGGCGTTTAAGCTTACATTTGGTGAGAATAGAGTTGAACCGTTTAATAGAATTCTGCGGGCCGCATCTAAAGCATACGTATATGGCATGAGCCAAGCCATAGCGTACAGTATTGGAAAGCTTTCAAGATATTTTAATGGAAATAGCACTCCACCTAAAAACTCGGTTATGCTTGCAAATAGGAAGGTGAGCGGGTCTCCCCTCTTATATACGAGTATTAAACCAGCCGCCATTATCCCTATACCCGCGTAGCTTAAAACCATCAGTAGGATGATTATTATAAACGATAGGATCGTTTCAAGGTTTATTATTAATGGGGCTCTCAATACGCATATACCGACGACCATTACACCGAGCATAAAGTATCCGCTTACTAGGAATCCTCTAATCGACTGCCCGATTATGTAAGACCTCATGCTTATCAGAGAAGTAATTATAGGCTCGAGAGTTCCCTCACGTACTTCATGTTGAAGTGAATGACTTAACCTGCTTATACACATCCATAAGTAGTTCGCCGTAGCAACGCCGACTAGTGCGAAAGACAACCAGTCAACATTTCCATAGCCCGCTGAAGCAACGCGGGTGGCGTCAACCTGTAACCCCATGAAGGAATACATGGCGATAGAAGCTACCGTGCTTATAGTCTCCATTATAACCCAAGTCCTATAAGATAAGAATATCTTAAAGTTAGCCCAGAAGACGGCCCAGATGTGTACAGCTTCTGAGGATAAACGGGGTTTATCTTCCTTAAAAAGTTCAATCAAATCTTCAACCTTCATATTTCTCACTCTCTCTTGTGAGTTTAACGAATATATCTTCAAGCGTCGGCTCGGACCTACGTATAGCTGAGAATTTAACGCCGAGTGTATGTAGCTTATTAGCTATCATAGGCATGGCTTCATATTCATCGTCAACCTGTAAACGTATTATTACGTCGGATGACTCACTCTTAGTCTCCACAATTTTCTTAACAATCGATAGGTTTGATAGAGCTTCAATAGTCTTCGGCAAGTCGTCAGCTCCTCTAATCTCTACTTCAACGGTATGGACATCTCTAAGCATCTCCCTTAAAACTGAGAGTGGAGCGTCGGCTATAACTCTTCCATCCTTCATTATGGCTATTCTCTCACACAACCGTTCAACTTCAAACATGTTATGGCTTGTAAATATGATGGTCTTCCCAAGCTCAGTATTCAAAGCCTTCAAAAGCCTTCTTGTTTCAACAGCGCTCACTGTATCGAGCCCTATCGTCGGCTCATCCATGAATAGGATCGGTGGATTATGCAGTAGAGCCCTAGCCAACATAACCTTAACCTTCATACCTGTTGAGTAATCTTTAACAAGTTTCTTACTATCCTTAGTCAACTCGAAGAATTCGAGGAGCGCCTTAATCCTCTTCTCAGCGACATCCTTGGGAACGTTTTGTAAATATGCGTAAAACCTCAAGTTGTCTTCAGCATTAAGCCTCCAGTAAAGTGAACGCCCTCCAGTTTCACCGTGAAACCAGCCAAAGCTACTCCTAACTTTATGCGGTTCTCTAACCACATCGTATCCATTTACCTTAGCCGTCCCCTCAGTTGGGAGTATTATTGTACATAGCATTTTTATGAGCGTTGTCTTCCCAGCACCGTTAGGTCCGAGAAGGCCGAAGAACTCCCCCCGTTTAACTTCAATGTTTACATGGTCGACTGCTTTAACGTAGCGTTTAACACCTTTCTCCTTATTCTCAAATATCTTTGTCAAATTGAAAGTTTCAACGGCGTACTCCATTATCCATCCCGTTTAAATACATTAAGTTAAATACATTAAGTCCGTAAACCTATGAGGCTAACATTCAGTTGCTTCAACTCTCATCCTAAAAGATGACTGGTTAATAATGTTTTCGCAAATAGTAGACGGCCAATAGATCAATGCATCTTGAATAGTGATGATAGCTATGAGCTTTAACGCTCTTTACGTAGCTCTGGTATAGGGCTAACACTCGACTATCCGTCTTAGACTCCCATATAATTACAAGTATTGTGCATCTCCCGTCGGCATGGACTTGCTCATCATAAGCGATGGTGAAGCCTCCGTTTTACTCGTTACCTCTGGAAACCCTATTGAAAATCTATTGACGCTAAAGGCTGTCAAGTTGAGATAAAAATATAAGTGTAATGCTCGTTCTAAATCCATAGTAAACGATGCAGATTCTTAAGCCTAAGGCGTATAAGAGTGGCTGCGATTACGACCTACATGATGTAGACATATCTATCGTAATACCTACTCTAAATGAGGAGAAGTATCTTCCAAGACTTCTCAAGTCTATCCAAGTGCAGAAGGCTGAGTGTAAATTTGAAGTGATCGTTGTAGATGGCTTTAGCACTGATGGAACGGTGGATATAGCTAAACGGTTTGGAGCTAACGTTTTAATTGCGAAGACAAATATAGCGGAGGCTAGGAATATTGGAGGGCTTTACGCAAGGGGGAGATTTCTACTCTTTCTAGATGCGGATACGGTGATCCCTAGAGGTTTTTTGAACAATCTTAAACAGTTGCTTGAAGGGGGGGTTAAATGCGTAATTTTTAGACCTGAACCGTTAGAATATGCGAGGAGTTTATTTGCTAGAATAAGTTACGCGTTAGGATGGATTTTATGTCGATTCCGTCTTACAAATCCATGTTATATGGGTTTAGCTATCGATAAAAGTATATTTAAAAACGTGGGAGGCTTTGACGAACGTCTCGTTTACAGTGAAGACTTGGACTTTTTATGGAAGGTTTCAAGAGTTGTAAAGGTGCACTATCCTAAAAAGCTTTCCATATACAGTAGTACTAGGAGATGGGTGAAGAATGGGAGGCTGAGGATTTCAGAGTGTTTTAAAATGGCTCTTAGAATAGTACAATACCTAGTTTTACGTAAAAGCGGTATGGAGTATCCAATCTACAGGTAGTGGAACAATCTGTAGAAAACTCTATTTTAAAAAGTTGAATTTTCTCAAGAAGAGCTGATAAATATTAGAATTATCACCGCGATATTACAGCGGTGTCACTGTTATGAGTACTAGTCACATTCAGGATTTGATTTTCAGGATGATGACCGTAGACCTTCTCAGGATAGCGAAGGAGAGGTTTACCTATAGAGAGCTTTCTCAAATGGTAGGTCTTCAAATAACTGTTTTAAGCCGGTATGTTAAAGGGCATGTTTTACCGAGTACTGAAAGGGCTAAATCTATATGGAAGACTTTAAATCCAATAGTTGGGCTTGAAAAGGAGCTTATAGAGACCGTTAAGTTCGATGAAGATGGATACTTCGACAATACGAAAATCATCGGAGACAGTTCACTACTGCATCTGGCTTCCCAAGACGCTTTGGCGAAATTTGCTGGTAGACGCGTTACAAAAGTGTTAACAGCCGCTGTTGACGGTATACCTTTAGCTACGATGATAGCTCAAGCCATGGGCGTGAACCTAGTCATAGCGAAGAGCAACAAGGAGATTGGTGTAAAAGAGTTTATAGAAGAGACTTATGTGCCCAGTAATACGGGTATGATAGTAACCCTCTACATACCTAAGGATTCTATAAAGAAGACGGATAGCGTGCTCATCGTAGACGACGTTGTGAGGACGGGTGAAACTCAGAGAGCTCTTATAAATCTCGTTCAAAAGTGTAAGGCGGAGGTTACAGGCATATACACGTTGGTTGCCATAGGTGATGAATTTGAGAGGAGGCTGAATCTGCCGCCAAGGTGTAAATTTGAAGCCGTTGTAAGAATAGTCCCAGAGAGGATTAAACCCGTTGAATATAGGAGAAGCCGGGCGATCGTAAACACAACAACCATATAATCGTCGGTTTAAAGGCTAAGTCCCAGTTTCATAGCTTTCTAAGTACTTCCTCTGTTTCTCCGTTAAATTGTCTATTTGAATCCCCATAGTTTCCAGTTTAAGCTCGGCAACTCTCCTATCGACTTCTAAAGGCACATCGTACACGTGTGGATCAAGCGTACCAGCTTTTTCGACAAGGTATTTAACTGAAAGGACTTGATTTGCAAAAGACATGTCCATTACTTCACTCGGATGTCCTTCCGCAGCCACGAGGTTTACAAGCCTACCTTCAGCTAAGAGATAAAGTCTCCTACCGTTTACGAGAGTATACTCATCTAAATTGTCTCTAATCCTCCTCTTTGAAGTGGAGATCTTCTCAAGGTCTTCAAGAGATATCTCAACGTTGAAGTGGCCGGCGTTGCAGAGAACAGCTCCATCCTTCATAAGGATCATGTGTTCCGCCCTCACTACGTCTATATTGCCTGTAGCTGTTATGAAGAGGTCGCCCAGCTTGGCGGCTTCAACCATAGGCATGACTTTAAATCCATCCATGACTGCTCTTAAAGCCCTTATAGGGTCTACTTCAGTGACTATCACTTGCGATCCCATACCTCTAGCTCTAGTAGCTATTCCCCTACCGCAATGTCCATATCCGGCTACGACGACCGTTTTACCAGCTAGGAGCATGTTTGTAGCTCTTATTATACCGTCTATAGTGCTCTGACCAGTACCGTAAACGTTATCGAAGTCCCATTTTGTCTGAGCGTTATTGACGGCTATAACTGGTATTTTAAGCGACTTCATCCTCTCCATCGCTTTAAGCCTTAAAACGCCAGTTGTCGTCTCCTCACACCCTCCAAGAACGTTAGCAAGCGTGCTCTCAGCTTCTTGGTGAAGTGTTACTATCAAGTCTGCACCATCATCTAAGACTATACGAGGCCTATAAGATAAAACGGTTTTAATACATTTATAGTATTCCTCCCTAGTCTGCCCCCTCCACGCATATACGTGTACACCTTCTACCGCTAAGGCGGCTGCAACATCATCCTGACAGGATAGCGGATTAGAAGAGGCCAACGATACTTCAGCACCTCCTGAAATTAGAGTTCTAATTAGAACCGCCGTCTCCTTGGTAACGTGTAGACATGCAGATATCTTCAACCCCTTAAGGGGTTTCTCCCTATCAAATTCCTCTCTTATCCTAGCTAAAACAGGCATCCTCCTAGAAGCCCACCCAATCTGCAGTACGCCTTTATCTGCAAGTCTAACATCTTTAACCATAAAGTCCTTCAATTGCAGAAACACCTCAGTAAGAATATGAACAATCCTATAATTAACGGTTACTCAGCAAGCTGAAAAATTCACAACTTAAAGAAGATTTTAATTCGGGAACCCGCCCTTTCAAACCTATAAAATCTCCGTAAACTATTATGCATCCTTTAACCCCCTTTATCTTTAAAGCTTTATCGAGTGCTTCTTCAACGGCGTTTTTATAATTGTTATTCTTTACAAGGTTGCATATGGCTGTAGCGGCGGCGTCGGCAAGTCCAGCGTTTTCAGCAAAAACCGTGACTAGATCGGCTTCGCCGAAGCTTACTCCAGCTCCAAGTTTTGAGCTACTTGAAGCCATCCCTATAGGAGCGTCTTCAGGGTATATTGTGAAAGTGAAACCTTTGAAGTCTCCAGTATCCGTATAAGCGCCTACGTTTATTGGAGTTGTTAGAGTTGAAGCAGCTATTTCACCGCCATTTTCGACGACTAAAACTGTAGGTGTAGCTTTTAAACCGTATTCTAACGCCATATCTGCTATTACTCCCGCTACAGACGCCATGGGTCCGACATTGGCTAAGAAGCCGACGGAGGCCATTCTTCTAACGACTTCTGGGGCCCAATGTTCTACTTCAATGGGGTCTAGGCTCCATTTAAACCTAGCATTCAATCTTAAATATTGTTCAAGCTCTATACGGCATTCTAAAGCCTTCAGCCAACATAGTTCAGCAGCGTTTAAACTATCGGTTAATATGTTAAGTTTTGTTTCTTTAAAGCTTTTTCTAAATTTTATAAGCTTCATCTAAGGCATTAATGCGTATAGATGCCGGATAAAAACTTTAGAAATTCGCATAAACTCTACTTATTTCTTAAAAAACGGTTATCGCATATTAGAAGAACTGTTTCTCTAATAGACATGTTAGTTAAACGATTAAACTTAACTCTCAGCTTTACGTGAAAAATACAAACTGGAAGACGTATGAAGGAAGTGATTGTGAGTTTTCCCCAAGAAATACTATTATACGAAGATGAGTGATTGAGGTTTACAATATAGTATAAACTGTCTACGACTGACGTTAAAAGCATTTAATCGATATCAGTTACTTTTTATAAGGAGTTGGCGGCAGATTAAATATTGGAGGCCTTTATCTTGTCTTCTGCCAAGATAAATCTAAACGTTCCCGTGGAGACGGTCATGCGTTCTCCACCCGTGAAAGTCCTATTCTCAGATAGCGTGGCAACAGTTATCGATAAAATGTTAATGTATGATATAGGGGCTGTTATAGTGGAAATGGGAGGTAAACCTGTGGGGATAATAACCGAGAAAGATATACTTAACAGAGTAATACGGGCTGGTAGAAGCCCAAACTCAACATATGCTCAAGAAATCATGAGTAGACCTCTCATAACGATAGAGGCTGATAAACCCATATCTGAGGCTTTGAAACTCATGCGTGATAATAAAATAAGGAGGTTAGCCGTAACCAAGAGGGGGAGCCTCGTCGGAATACTGACTGAGAGGAGGATTATAGACGCTCTAGTTTAACCCCCCAATTTTTTAAACTTTAAGCTCGTTTCTAACCTAGTGTAACCGTAACTCTTTCACCGCCTTTAACCCTTCTAAGAACATCTATACCTTCAACGATTACACCGAACGGATTGACTGGACTGTAGGCTCTCGGTTTATCGGATACGCTTACCGGAGTCCTACCGAAGAAGAGGCATATAGCGTTTCCAGGAGGCCAGAATGCAACATCTCCAACCTCCATATCGACCCTAGTATTCTCCTCCTCTATGTTTAGACCTACTTCAAAGTATACTTCGTCACCCCACCTCATAGCTCTACCAGTTAGGGGAAGACTTTCCATAATTCTTTTAGCAGTTTTAGGATTCCAATCTTCCTTAACTTCTACTAAAACTGAGCCTACACCGTTGAAAATAACTTTAATCGTTTTCAATGAGCGCATTCAATCACCTACAAGATAATATCTCTAGTGTTAAGTTAAATGTTAATTCATCTATTAAATTCATCTATTTGAATCGTCGGTAGGGGTTTAACCATCGGTGGAAGCCTACGCTTATGAGACGTAGACTTGTGACGTTTTACAATACTGAGGACTACGTCTTCAGAAATTTTAAGTTTTTCAGCGATTTCAGAAGGTTTAAGCTTATACTCGAATAATCCTACTAAGATTTTATCTAGAATCTCGTAGTCTACGGGAAGCTCATCTGTAATCTTGTGTCCAGCGTAAAGTTGAGGGCTACTAGGTTTAAAAGCTATACGTTCAGGTATTCCTAGCCATTTTGCTAAAGATCTGACTTGAGTTTTATACAGGTGAGCTATTGGTAGAAAGTCTGCAGCTCCATCACCGTACTTCGTATAATAACCGATTAAGACCTCGCTTTTATCACTAGACCCCACTACTAGAAAATCGTAGAGATTAGCATAATAGTAAAGGATTAACATTCTAACTCTAGCTCTAAGGTTGGCCACCGGCATCTTGTAAGAGGGATTTAACTCTTCATAGGGTAGAACGTTTAGAAAAGCCTCAACAACACTATCTATGGATATAACTCGATGATTTATGCCAAGCCATCTAGCTAGATTTAAAGCATCTTCAATATCAGATTTTGGAGTGAAGGATAGAGGCATAAGTAAAGCCAGTACTCTACTAGAACCTAAAGCCTTAGCGCATAATGTTGCAGTCAAACTACTATCAACACCACCACTTAAACCTAAGACTACTCCCTTAGCACCATTTACAACGCTTCTTATAAAATGGCAAATCTCTTCAACAACTTCAGCAAAGTCTATACTTGGTACTGTTAAAACGTCAACCAATAGAACACCTATATGCTTTTGGTTAAAGTAAGATTTAAACCTACAATCGATATAGGAGGAGCTACGTATAGGCTGTCTATTTCACGCAACCACTGGATTCCCTTTCAACCCAGCACCTCGGGCGATTGGGAGTGGCGGGCTGAACCGGTTGATCCGGAAGGATCTCCCGGCTTACACCCCCACCCCATCAACGGGGTGTTCTACCCCAGCCCTCGTCCTAGGCATGAAACCTGTCGCCAGGTTTCCGCGCCTAGGATTGGCCGCCTATTTTCGGGAGGGGCTTCGGGCTTAGATGCCTTCAGCCCTTATCCCCGGCGGCGTAGCTGCCCAGCTTGCCCTACCGGACAGCTGGTTCACCAGAGGCCGCCACGCCCCGTTCCTTTCGTACTGAGGACGTGCTCCCCTCAGGCGGCCGGCACCTCCAGCAGGTAGAGCCCGACCTGTCTCACGACGGTCTAAACCCATCTCGCATTCCCCTTTAATAGGCGAGCAGACTCACCCTTGGCGGCTTATGCACCGCCAGGATGGGAAGGGACGACGACGGCGTACCAAGCCGCGAGGTCGATGTGAACTCTCGCCCGCGACGAGCCAATTATTCCTGGGGTAACTTTTCTGTCACCTCCAGCCCCCATCAGTAGGGACATGGAGGATCGCTAGGCCCGGCTTTCACCCCTGGATCCCTTGCTTTGGAGGATCCAGTCAGGCCAGCTTTTGGCCTTGCCCTCTACGGTAGGTTTCTGACCTACCTGAGCTGGCCTTAGGGCCCCCTCGATATCTTTTCAAGGGGGCGCCATCCCAGGCGAACTGCCCACCTGCCGCTGTCCCCAGGTTTGGCACCCAGGTTAGGGGTACGGTCGCGGAAGAGTGGTGTTTCATCGACGCCTCCCCAGCTCCCGAAAGAGCCGGTTCAACGGCTCCCACCTACCCTACGCATCTACAACCATACCCCAACAACAGGCTGCAGTAAAGCTCCACAGGGACTTCTCGCCCCGCTGGGGGATGGTGGACTTTTCACCACCAGGTAGGTTCGCCGGGTCCCGGGTGGGGACAGCGAGGCCCTCGTTGATCCATTCATGCACGTCGGATATCATCCGACAAGGCATTTGGCTACCTTGAGCAACCCCAATATTGGGGTTGGACCATATCTTCGCCCTCGAGCTCATTTCCAAAGTCCCTCTACGGCGCTCGGCGTATGGTCTCTGAGGCGCCCGCCCGCCTCTCTACTTCAGAAAGTATATCATTGAGTTTGTATTTTCTGTGAGGTGATGCTTCATAGGCTTTTTCTAAAAGTTTTTTAAATCCTTCAAGGCTTCTATGTTCGCCCTTTTCCAATCCCTCAACTATTTCAGCGAAGTATTGAAATTCCCTCCATTTCATAATCGGCTTGTGCTTTTTGAAAAACGGGAGTATTTTCTCCATCAAATTTCTCCGCGCATCAACAACGTATTGAAGCGTCGAATCCTCCTGCCCAGGCTTTGGTATGATGCGCCCGCAGTCAAACACTCTTTTCAATATCTCAAGCACCACTCTTTGACCTTTGCTTTGCGTAACATGGAATACCGGGTCAATAACCCAGCCGAATTTTGCGTCATCTTGCTTTTTGATAGATATTGAAAAACATCCTTCACCGTCCACAAGACCCACTATGTAATAGTAGAGGTACTTCCTTCTACTTGGTAGCATCCTCGGATCTATTAAGTCTTTAAACTCGTTAAGCATCTTTTCTCACAATGTTAGATAGCAACTCCGCCCTTTAAAGCATTTGAGGCGGGTGGTTCCCTGCGGGTCGGAAGCATATGGTTGACCACTATTCCCTACTCGGAGAGCCAACCAACTCCTCCTTCCCCGCACACAGCCGAGTTTAACGACTCCCTAATTCGAGAGTCAGAGTTACTCCCGGCGTTTAGCGGCCCTTAGCCCAGTTGAACCCGGGTTTTAGGTACCGCCACTGGCCAGGATTCAGCAGCCGTACACACCCTTTCGGGCTTGCGGCTACCTATGTTTTTTAACCGGGCGAGGACGCCGTCAGCTTATAAGAAGCTATGATTTTGAGAAAGATTTCTACAGAGATTTTCCTGTGAATTTGTAAACCGTAAGTTGAGCCAAACTTATAAATTTTACAATAAACGTTAAAATCATTAAGCCGTCTTTTTACTTCCTCTAAGAGCCTGAGACTTCCATAATGACCAGCCTATTGGTTTTAGTGCCTTCATCCGACGCCTCTACCCGTTTATTAAACAGTCGGGGCCTCCTTGTCACTGCGACCTGCAATCCCAGCCTTAAGACTAGGATCGCAGGCACCCCTTCTTCCTAAGGTACGGGGCTAATTTGCCGAATTCCCTCACCCGCGTTGACCCGACACGCCTTAGGCTTCTCACCCAGGGGCACCTGTGTCGGTTCTAGGTACGGTCGCAGAGGATCCTTCCTCCAATCCTTTTCCATGCTCCCTAGGATCAGCTGAACCCCTCTTTCGAGAGGCTATTCCTGTCTTCACCTGGTTCTCGCCTTTACGGCACTTCCCAGGCTTCAACAGTTAAGTGGAGCGGCGGCTCCACTCAGCCTACCTAGAGAGGTCGGATTGGAGGCTTGCGTCGCCGCACGTACCTCTGCGGTACCGGAATATAAACCGGTTTCCCTTTCGGTAGCGACCAGTTAAGGGCTACCTTAGGACCGACTAACCTCCGGCTGACGAACATTGCCGGAGAACCCTGGCCCCTGCGGCGGAGGGGATTCTCACCCCTCTTTGCTGCTACTACCACCGGGATCTGCACTCGCAACCGGTCCACCGAACCTCATGGCTCGGCTTCTACCCAGTTGCGACGCCTCCCTACTAAGCCAGCGCGTGTACGCTGGCCCCGAGGGTATCGGCAGCCGACTTAGCCCCGTCCATTTTCTGGGCCCTTAGCCTCGGCTGGTCCGCTGTTACGCGTTGCTTAGAGGATGGCTGCTTCTAAGCCTACCTCCCAGCTGTCTAAGGCTAAGGACTCCATTCGCGTTAACACTTAGTCGGCATTTAGGGGCCTTAACCCTCGTCCGGGTTGTTCCCCTCTTGGTTCAGGAGCTTACCCCCTGAGACCCGCCTCCCAGGGTCTTCGGAGCCTAGGGATTCGGAGTTCGAAAGAATGGTGGGCCCTTTCGGACCCTTGCCATTCTATCGGTGCTCTACCCCCTAGACAACCTCGCCTGAGGATGGGCTGCGACCCATTTCGGGAGGAACCAGCTATCACCGGGCTAGATTGGCTTTTGGCCCCTAGCCCCAGGTCAGAGGAGTGAATTGCACGTCAACATCCCTTCGGGCCTCCACCGGGCTTTCGCCCGGCTTCGCCCTGCCCAGGGCTAGATCGCCCGGTTTCTGGCTGTCACCCCCACGACTATAGGCCCTTTAAGACCCCCATCTCTCGTCGAGCTTGAAAGCTCGACTGCAGATGAGTCGGTTTCCCTACGCCTACGAGCTTGATAACTCTTAAGCTCGCCGTGGAGGTGAACTCCCCGGCCCGTGGTTCGAAACGGAATGCGGAACCCTGGTCCCCACCTCTCGTACAACTGCGTTGCCGCAGCTTCCTTTGAGGTGGATCCACCCTTTCAGGCCCCGCACGGATATCGCCGTCTAGTTTCAGGCTCTTTTCACCCCCCTTCCGGGGTGCTTTTCAGCTTTCCGTCACCGTACTAGTACGCTATCGGTCTTGGGACGTATTTAGCTTTGGATGCTGATCCCACCCAGATTCCCACACCAATACCAAGGTGTGGTACTCCGGTTCAGCCAACCCACTAGTCTAGATTACGTCTACGGGACTATCACCCTCTATGGTGGGCCGTTCCAGGCCACTTCGACTTCTCCAGACGGTGGGCATTTCGGCTGAACCTCTACACCACATCCCCGAAGGGTTTGCCAGCCCTAGGGGTTCGGTTTGAGCTCTTCCCCTTTCCCTCGCCGGTACTCAGGGAATCCCGTGATGGTTTCTCTTCCTCCCCCTACTTGGATGTTTCCGTTCGGGGGGTTCCCACTTCCCCTCATAAAGAGGTGGAAGCGCTATGAGCTATTAGCTCATAGCTGGAGGTCCTATTCGGGGATCCCCGGATCTAAGGCTGCATGCGCCTCCCCGGGGCTTATCGCAGCTTGCCACGCCCTTCCTCAGCGCCCAAGCCAAGCCATCCACTAGACGGCTTAGCGTGCCGGGTCTACTTGAGAACCCAGCAACCGCCACGTGTGGACAGCCTATACGTAGCCTCATAGCGTTTAAAATAGACGCTCAGCTCTTCGCCTAGAAGTCGAGAGATTTCTAGGCTGCATCGGAGATTGGGCTTGGGAAGATAGGAGGTGATCCGGCCGCACGTTCCCGTACGGCCACCTTGTTACGCCTTCTCCTCCCTCGTCGAGCCTAGATTCGATACAGCCATGAGAGACTGTACCTCATCTAGACCCAACTTGGGGGGAGCGACGGGCGGTGTGTGCAAGGAG
>Ga0209183_1000027_pt1 | contig 74268 bp, 84 predicted proteins | sample LHCtaG_2_FD_184120 | JGI IMG/M metagenome (GOLD analysis project Ga0209183, IMG submission 184120) | Hot spring microbial communities from Little Hot Creek, USA to study Microbial Dark Matter (Phase II) - LHC4sed_replicate (SPAdes)... | ecosystem: Environmental > Aquatic > Thermal springs > Hot... | reverse complement strand
GATCCTCAGCAACTACACGGACTTTATCACGAAGAACGCTTTACTAGAGTATAACCTTACCCTAGTTAAGAGCGCCGCCATAAACTTCGTGAACACCGTGTTCCTGCTCCCCATACTACGTGAGGTAACCACGAGTACTTGCAGCAGGATCCCCATAGCGAACACCTACATAGAAGGCTTTGCTGTATTAGTCTCCACCAGCTTAGGTAGCGGCAACGCCTACTACGACTGCAAGTACGGGATTCTCTTCAAGGCTTACATGACTAAAACAACCTACCAGAGCTTAGGTAACACAACAAACTTAGTCGAGGACTCAATAACCATAGAACTCCACAAAGCTAACAAGGAGATACTCAACGAGATAATTGTTAGGGAGCGAGCCTTAGGTCTCTACGAGATCCTGATCTACGCGATTCTCGCGGTCTCCGTAGCGGCAGTCACGATAACGACCCTCCGCTTCCTGAAGTCAAGGAAGAAAACCAAGGTAATCGCTCAGAGACCGGCAGGTGAGGGGGTTGAGGAAGGATTTAGAGCTGATAGCGGATAAGTTAATCGCTAAGTACTCAATCATGCTAGAAGACGACTCATTCATACCCACGAGAGCTAGGAGAGCTTCCCTAACCCCCCTAGAATCGTTAATAGGGATAATACTCTCGCAAAACTCTACAGACAAGAACGCGTGGAAAGCTCTAGAAAACCTACTGAATTATTACGGCGGCAGGGTAACGGCGGAGAAGATAGGTAGCACCGACTTAAGAGTGCTGGAGTCGCTGATAAGGCCCGCAGGCATTTACAGATCTAAAGCCAGGACCATCAAGAACTTAGTATCCACCCTAAGCGAGGAGGAGTTAGTTGGTCTAGACGTGAATGAGTTAAGAGAGAGGTTATCCTCCATACGCGGAATAGGGCCGAAAACAGTTGACGTCTTCTTAGCTAGCGTGCGCGGAGTACCTACCTTCCCCATAGACACGCACATAAGGAGAATTCTCTACAGACTCGGAGTGATAAGCAAGAGAACAGAGAGTTACGATAAGATAAGGTCCTTAGTCGTGAGTCAGGTACCGCCCGACAAGCTCCTAGCAACCCACTACGTGCTAATACTTCACGGGAGGACCGTATGTAAGGCCAGGAACCCCAGATGCTCAGAATGCCCAGTAGAAGACTTATGCGAGAAGAGAGGGTTGTGACGTCTTAAAACACCGTGACAGTCTTCGCTAAGTTCCTGGGCTTGTCAGGGTCTAAGCCTCTCTTAACGGCCGTGTAGTAAGCTAGTAGCTGTAGGGGCACGACGTACGAGGTTGCTGAAGCTACCTCGTGTAGGGCGGGCATCACGAAGCTGAAGTCCGCTAACGATAAGGCTTCCTCAGCGTTATTAGGCGAGACCAGTATCGCGTAAGCACCCCTAGCCTTCATTTCCTCAATATTACTCTTTATCAACTCCTCTTCCTCCTTACTCAAGACGACGAACACCACCGGAAAACCCTCCTCCACCAGAGCTATAGGACCGTGTTTCGACTCCCCCGCAGGATACGCCTCAGCATGCACGTACGCGATCTCCTTCATCTTAAGCGCTCCCTCCATAGCGACAGGTAACCCGAGACCCCTCCCAAGATAGTACGCGCTATTCTTAACACTCATCTTATCAGCCAGTAACGAAGCCAGTCTCTCACTCTCCCTCAGAATCCCCGCCACTACCTCAGGGGTTTCACGCAGGGCTTTATACGCGTTGGCGGCGGCGGAAGACTTCAAAACCCCCCTCAACTCACCGGTCTTGATAGCTAGGTATGAGAGGAGCGCTACCTGCGACGTGAAGGTCTTGGTAGCGGCTACACCTATCTCCGGCCCCGCCCTAATATACATGGCCATATCAGCTTCCCTAGCTATGGCGGACTCCACCACGTTAGTTACCGCGATGGTTAGAGCACCCCTCTCCCTAGCTTCCCTAATCCCCCTCAAAGTATCTATGGTCTCCCCCGACTGACTAACCCCGATGACTACGTCGCCCCTACCCAGCGTGTCAAACCACCAACGACTCTCCGAGGCTATGAAGGCCTCAGCCCATAAGTTAGCGTATTTCCTGAGTAGGAGAGCAGTCACTAGCGTGGCGTGATAGGACGTTCCGGCACCGAGCAATAAAACCCTCTCAGACCTAGCAAGCACTCTAGCCACGTCGCTTACAGCCTCGTCAGCAGCGCTCAACGTGGAGGCTAGGGCGTACGGCTGCTCGTGGATCTCCTTAAGCATGAAGAAATCATACCCTCCCTTCAAAGCCATTTCAGGACTCCACTCAACAACCCTAACCCTACGCTCCACGTTGACCGGGAACCACCTCACCGAGCCCCCCTCCCGCACCATCCTCTCAATAACTACCTCACTCGGCGTGATGTAGCCTGCCTCACCATCAACTAACACGATCACCCTCCTAGTATGGTTTAAGAAAGCCACCACATCACTCGCGACGAAATTACCCTTATTTCCTAAGCCTATTATCAGGGGCGACATCTTCTTAGCGAAGAAGACCTTTCTAGGATCATCCAAGTCTATCATTGCTAGAGCGTAAGCCCCCTCCAACAACTCAACGGTCTTCTTGAATGCCTCGTAGGTGCTAAGCCCCTTCCTCTTAAAGGATTCTACCAAGTGCGGGATTACCTCAGTATCTGTGTCCGAAGCGAATCTATGACCCTCACTAATTAAGAACTCCTTAAGCTTCTTGTAATTCTCTATAATCCCGTTATGTACCAAAGCCACACGACCTGAACAATCGGTGTGTGGGTGAGCGTTCTCATCACTCGGTTTACCGTGCGTTGCCCACCTAGTATGCCCGATACCGTTAAACCCTGAAATAAGGTCAAAACCCAGTCTCTGAGACACTGCGTCTATCATACCCTTAGACTTCCTAATCTTGAGCATCCCCTCCCCAGTTATCACCGCTAAGCCTACTGAGTCATACCCCCTATACTCAAGCCTCTTCAAAGCTTCCTTAATCAGCTTGCCGAGAGGTTCTTGAGAAAACCCTTCCTCGGCAGTTATACCTATTATGCCGCAAACCACGTACCCACATCCTCGCATTTATTTTCTATTTTAAAGGATTAAATAATTTGAGTGAGGTAGTCCGTCTTGAAGTTCTTGCTAGTTAATGATGACGGATTCGTGACTAAAGCATTACCCTTGACCTACCACACACTATCTTCCTTCGGCGAGGTACTGGCTATAGTTCCCGAAATACCTAAGTCAGGAGGCGCTCACTCACTAACACTGCACAAACCCCTATTCCTGAGAGAACTCTTAATACACGGTACTAAAGTCTACGTAATAAACGGGACCCCGGTAGACGCAGTGCACGCCGCCCTACAGATACTCGACTATAAACCATCCCTAGTAGTTTCAGGAGTGAACGTAGGTGAGAACACGTCATCACAAAACATCCTCTACTCAGGCACTATAGGGGCCGCGCTGGAAGCGGGCTTGCTGGGAATCCCCTCAGTCGCTTTCTCAGCTGACGTAGAGAGCGATGATGAATTAATAGAGCCTCGATACTCTTCTAAGGTAAGGAGAATAATAGAGGCTGTAGTAGGCTTCATCGCGAGTAAGGGATGGTTTAACGGGGTAGACACCATATCAGTAAACATCCCTAAATCCGGTTTTAAGGGGGTGGTCATGCCCAGGACTCAGAGACTGAGGTTCTACCAGAGATTCGAGAGTAGGGTGGATCCTAGGGGGAGGAGGTATTACTGGTTAGTCGGTGATAAGATCACTGAGGAAGGCACGGACTCACACTACTTGAGTGAGGGCTACGTAGTCATCACGCCGTTAAGAGTAGACTTAACACATCCAGCCCTAAGCGGTTGCGGCGAGCTAGACCCACTCCTCACCGAACTCATAAACCACCTTAACAACACATTAAGCTACTCAGCTAGGTAGTTAGGGGTGCGGTGGATGGGTAGGGAGAGACTAGGAGGCTTCACACGCCTCGAGAAATACGAGGACGCACTCTCGAGACTACTAACTCAAGTCAACATAACCCTTGAATCAGAGAAGGTGCTGGTCACGGACGCTGTCGGCAGGGTGGTTGCTGAAGACACGTATAGTTTGAGAGACTACCCACCCGTTGATAGGGCCGCGCTAGACGGTTACGCAGTGAAATCACTGGACGTGCTGAGCGCCTCACCGAGCAACCCAGCAATACTGAAGATCGTCGGGAGTGTTGAGGCAGGGGAAACCCCTAAGCTAACCATTAGCTCCGGGGAGGCGGCCATGGTCTTCACAGGCGCCACGATGCCGGAAGGCTCGGACGCGGTAATCCCCTTCGAGGAAGCGGTCAGGAAAGAAAGCTTCGTCTACGTGTTAAGACCTGCTCAAAAATACAAGAACGTTAGTAGGGCTGGCGAGGACATCAAGAAAGGAGACTTAATAATTAAGAGAGGTCTCACCGTAAGACCCTGGCACGTGGCCGCATTAATCGAAGCCGGGATCACGGAAATAAAGGTTTTTAAGAAACCTAGGGTAGGGATCATAAACGTCGGGAATGAGTTACTGGCCGGGGGAGGCGGTGAGATACCTAATTCAACAGGACCCCTAATATACGCGTACCTAAAAGAACTCGGTTGTGAGCCCGTCTTAATAGGTGTGGTGCCTGACGACGTAGAAGAAATATCTAATGCAGTCTCAAGAGTTTTAAGAGACTTCGACATCCTCATAACGACTGGGGGGACCTCCGTCGGCGGTAAAGACCTAGTTCCTGAAGCACTCTCTAGAATTAAGAACGCGAACTTAATCTTCCACGGCATCAACCTAAGACCTGGTAGGACTGCTGGAGCATACTTAATTGAGGGTAAGCCAGTACTAATGTTTTCAGGCCTCCCCGTAGCAGCTTTAGTAGGTCTTGAAGCGTTCGTCAAACCCTTAATAAGGAAGCTCACGGAAGCCACCCCACCACCGGAACCCACCGTGAGGGTCAGGGTGCGTAGGAGGGTGACCAACATCGTGGGATTCAAGTCCTTCTTTAGAGTAGTCGTTTACCGCGAGAATAGCGAGCTCTACATGGAACCCCTGAGACTATCAGGGTCAGGGATCGTGTCAACCCTCTTAAAAGGCAACGCAATATTAATAGTTGACGAAAACATAGAGGGATATGACGAAGACGACCAAGTAAGCGTTACTTTGATAGGACCCATATATAAGGGAAGGCCTGAGTTCCTAGATCAGGAAATCCAAACCCCTCCCTAAAAGCTCGGGACCCACCTAACGAAACTGAGGTACCCCACAACACTTCGTTGGTGGGGCCGCGGGGATTTGAACCCCGGACCACGGGGACCCAAGCCCCGCATTCTACCAAGCTAAACTACGGCCCCAACCTACAAAACATTAAGGAACCAGACATATATATTTCTTTATATGATGGTAACTAAGGACAAACCTACTCAGTAATCAACACGTCAATCTTGTTCGTTATCTCCTCTTTTATCTTCTTAGTGAATTCCTTAAGTGAGCCACCGTCTTTCAAGAGTTTCTCAAATTCCTTGAATAAGTTGGTTTGCGGCATGCTCACCTCCCTGACTACCTTATTGAGTTTCTCGCTTATCACCAAGTAAAGTTCTAGAGATCTCCTCAGAGTCCTCTTCTCTAGGTCGAGCCCGCTCATTCTAGTGAAGATCGCGTGTTCTTTGATAGCTTTCGTTAGCGGCTCCACGCTAGCTATGCTTAGAGCATTCGTTAAGACAACTTTCGGGACCCAACCCTTCTTCTCAACGGAGTCTAACGCGAAGAGTACTTGATTGTAGGTTAGGCTAGCCCCCGGTAAGTCAGCCTTATTCACTACGTACACGTCCCCGATCTCCATTATGCCGGCCTTAATAGCTTGTATCTCATCACCTGACTCAGGCATTAAGACAACGACTATTGTGTCAGCGACACTCATTATCCTCGTGCTGAACTGCCCCGCCCCAGGAGTTTCCAAGATTATGTAATCAAACCCTAAACGCTCAAGCAACTCAATAGCGAGCAAAGTCTTTAAGGGTAGTGATTCCTCCTCACGCGTCGTCATAGACCTCACGTACACCTCCTTAGGCACGTCCTTCATCCTAACCCTATCACCCATTACAGCTCCCCCAGTGATAGGCGATCTAGGATCCACCGCTATGACGGCCACGGAACTACCCTCACGAGCTAACAGAGTAGCCACAGCGTTTATTAACGTAGACTTCCCTACGCCTGCCGATCCAGTGAATCCTACCACGTGCGCGGTCTTAGGCTGGTAAGGTATCCGAGTAATCACTGAAATAGAGTTTAGCGGATTCTCCTCAATCAAAGTTATTAGCTTACTTATCGATGCCTTATCTCTCCTAAGAGCTCCGTTAATGAGCCTCGCGACGTCGATACTCATATAGTCATTCCTCCGGAAACGTGCTTGATGCCATTACCCGTTAATATGACAACGACCTTCCCGGAAATACTTCCCTCCCTCATCAACTCCCTAGCCACCGCATAGCCGTAAGCGCTCGTGGGCTCGGCCACAACCCCCTCCCTCCACAACTCCCTCAGATACGGCATCGCCAACTCGTCATCTATTACCGTGTACAAACCTCCTGATTCCTTAAGGATATTAGCAACGTGTTGCAGCCTCGGGGCGTCAGTCAACCTAATCCCGTCAGGGAGCTGAGCTCTAGACCTGCAGACACTCACGCAAGGTCTGTAGTACTTGGTGAGCGACTCATAACCGCACGCCTGAACAGCCACTAACCTCGGAACACGCTTAGCTACCCCGACCTCAACCAACTCCATATAACCCTTCCACAAACCTATTAGGAGGGTGCCGCTAGCCAGCGGACTAACGACGTAGTCTACCTCACCTAACTCCCTAACTAGCTCCAGCGCTAGATCCTTCATCCCTTCTAGGAAGTAGGGGTTGATTCTGTGCCCCACATAACACCCCTCCGGATCGTTTACGGCAAGTCTGGCGGCCTCATCCCTCGTAGGAGCCTCCACCACCTCAGCACCCAGAGCTCTAAGCATGTTTTTCTTGCCCGCCGGCGCGTCGTAGGGCACGTAAATCCTGGCCCTTATGCCGGCACGCCCCGCGTAAGCAGAGTACGAGATCCCCGCATTCCCTGAGGAATCCTCGATAATCAGCTTACAACCCCTACCCAAAGCTTCTGAAACCGCTGTGACAGCGCCTCTGTCCTTGAACGAACCTGACGGATTGAGGTAATCTAGCTTCAAGTAGATACCTTCCCTAGACTTTATCAAGGGTGTTCTACCCTCACCCAGGGTTACGAGCCTCAACTCCCTAGGAATTAACGTGCCGTCCTCCCTCAAAGACACGCGAAAATCACTATCCACTAAGAGCGGCTCACCGCAGTGCTCGCAGACGTACAGTCCGGGCCTGTACTCAGTCTGAAAACCACACCTCCAACACACTAACCTCACGTCATCACACCGACAAAATATTTTCTCAAATCATTATAAGAACGCATCAAAGACCTGAAAACACTTCAATTAAGTGCTGGAACGCATCATCATAGGGAAGGGAATTACCTCCTTTATTGATGTCTGCCCAGTAAATATCATCACTAGCCTATCTATCCCTAACCCTAAGCCCCCTGCCGGCGGCATCCCGTACTCAAGAGCTTCCACGAAGTCCCAATCATAAGGGTGTGCTTCAGCATCACCCAGCTTCCTCCTCTCCTCCTCCTGCTTAAAGTACGTTTCCTGAAGCACTGGGTCGTTCAATTCTGTGAAGGCGTTAGCCAACTCCATGCCAGCAATATATAACTCAAACCTCTCAGCATACTCAGGATTCATTCTATGAGGCTTGGCTAGAGGCGATGAAGACGCTGGAAAATCAATCACGAAAGTAGGCTGTATTAAGTGTTGGGCTCCTACCAACCTATCAAAAAGTTTTGCTATAGCCCTACCCCTATCGTAGCCGCCAGGTAGCGTGAGGTTGTGTGACCTCAGAAGATCTTTTAAGTCGTCATCACTCAATACATTAACGTCAACCCCCGCGAACTCCCTCAACCCTTCAACCATCCTAACCCTCCTGTAAGGAGGTCTCAAATCTATCTCAACACTTGATTCACCAACAGGGTAACTCACCTTAGTAGTTCCCAGAACCCTCTCGGCCACCGTACTAATCAATTCTTCCGTGAGCCTCATCACATCATCGTAATCCGCGTAAGCTTGGTAAGCCTCCATCATAGTGAATTCCGGGTTGTGCTGCACGTCTATGTCCTCATTCCTGAAGTTCTTACCTATCTCGAAGACCTTGTTGAAGCCTCCCACCAAAAACCTCTTCAAGTATAGCTCGAGAGATATTCTTAAATACCAGTCCTCACCTAGTGCTTGAATCCTGGTTATGAAGGGTTTCGCGGCAGCACCGCCGTAAACAGGCTGAAGAACAGGGGTCTCAACCTCTATGAAGCCCTTACCCCACATGAACTTCCTTATCTCAGCTATAGTATTGAAGCGCGTCTCGAAAATCTTCCTTACCTGAGGAGTCATCATCAAGTCTAGGTAACGCTTCCTGTACCTAACTTCAGGATCCAGTATTTTATGACCCCACTTAACGGGAGGGGATCTCAGAGCCTTCACTATGAGCTGGTATTCTCTGACGTTGATAGTGAGTTCCCCTTTCTGAGTGTAGAAGAGCTCTCCCCTCACGTTTATGAAATCACCTAAGTTAACGTACCTCAAGAACTCCTCGAATCTCTCACCACCCACGTTGCCCGCGTTCAATGAGAGCTGTATCCTGCAGCCGTCATCTATTAAGTCAACGAACACTAGCTTACCATGCCTTCTAAGACTAGCTACCCTACCGGCAGTAGCGACTAACTCACCAACCCTAGGATTGCTGACTATGTCCTTGACGGGCACGTAACCCAAGCTAAGTACGTGTGGGTAGGGGTTGATCCCGTTCCTCATTAACTCCTCTCTCAAACTCTTCCTGAAATCCCTCTCAACGCTCATCAAGCCCTACCTAACCTAACAATACGTGCTGGGTTAAAAATATTGTGAGTCACGAGAGACAACTTAAAAATCTCCCTTAATGTAGTATTCGGTGAGTAATGTGCCCGTCGAAGTATACGACAAGAACAAATTTATAGAGTTATCGGCTAGAGCGGAGGTATGCAGGGTCGTGAGGAAAGAGAAGGAGGGGATAGCTAAGGTCAAGGCTAGGACGAAGAGATATCTCTACACGATAAAGATACCTTTAAACGAGTTAGAGGAATTCGTTAAGCAACTGAAGTGCAAGGAAGTTGTTGAGGTAGGTAAGAAGGCTTCATAAACTTTTTATGTTGAAAAACCGTGAAACACACAACTAAAGAATTCGTTAGGGTCAGGTTTCAGAGCGGATTACTCACATCACGCCTCAGAGATCGAGGACCTCATCACATCGCTTTAAGCTCTCCACTCCATATTAATTCTTGAACTGAAGTTAATATGTTCGGGGTGAGTGTTTGGAGGAAGCTCAGATAGCTCGCTTAGCCGCAGTTACTGAAGCACTTAAATTCTTAGAGGGGAGGGAATTAATCGGTTTAGGGACCGGCAACACCACAGAACTCTTCATTAGAAGAGCTCATGAGAGGGGGTTGCTGAGGGGTAAGTCCTTAGTAACCACGTCATCGAAGACCGCGATGGTTTTAGCGGAGCTAGGCTACAGGGACGTTAACGCTCTATCCGTTGAGGAACTAGACCTCTACGTGGACTCAGCCGACGAGGTAGATTTAGAGGGTAGGATGCTGAAGGGCGGTGGAGCGGCCCTAACCATGGAGAAGTTGCTGGCTAAACACTCCCGCTTAAGAGTTTTCGTCATTGATGAATCGAAGCTGGTAAGCAAGCTCTGCGTGAGGCACCCCATACCGGTTGAGGTTTTACCTAACGCGTTGAGGATGGTCTTAAGTGATTTGAAGAAGCTCGGCGCACAAGCCTCGCCCAGGGAATGCAACGGCAAGAAAGGACCGGTAGTAAGCGATGTAGGAGGCTTCATAATCGACGTAATACCGCCGGAAGACATGGATTTAAGCGAGTTCGCTAAAAAACTGAAGAGCCTTACCGGAGTCATAGAGGTAGGTCTCTTCCTTGATGAGGCTGACATAGTCATCGTAGGTTTTAGAGACGGGGGTGTAAGATATATAAAAAGAACCCGAGAGTAGCTAACTCAGTACCCTACCTCCCCCTTCTCAGCCCCTCTCCTAATTAAGTGTTCGTAGGCCGATAGCGCTGCAAGAGCGCCCTCAGCCACCGCAGTAACTACTTGATCAAACTTCTTCTTATGGGGTCCGCCCGTGCAGTCGCCTGCAGCAAATAAGCCTTCCACGTTCGTTCTCTGCCCTGGCTCCACCACCACGTAGCCATACTCGTCTAGCTTAAGCCCTATCCTAGTGAAGAACTCCTTAGGCGGTTCCGACCCTATCTCTACCAACACCCCCTCTACCCCGATCTTCCTGACTTCGTGCGTGACTAGATTCTCTACCTCAACCCACTCAACAGACTTACTCCCCCCGATACTCTTGATCACGGAATTCAATACCAGCTCAATTTTCGGGTGGTTAGTCACGGACTTAACGTACACGTCGTACGCTCTGAAAGAATCTCTCCTATGTATTAAGTAGACCTTAGTAGCATATGAGGTCATCAGTAGAGCTGATTGAAGAGCTGAGTTACCGCCACCTACTACGGCAACTACCTTGTCCTTGAATAGGGGGGCGTCGCACGCGGCACAGTACGTAACGCCCCTACCAGCGAATTCCGCCTCGCCCGGAACACCTAGTCTTCGCCTCCTACTACCTACCGCTAAGATTACCGTCCTGGCCTTGAAGACAGTCCCTGACTTAGTCGAGACCCTGAATAAGTCGCTCTCCTTCACAACCTCTGTCACGGAATCCATATAGATCGGCACTTCATACTTCTTAACATGCTCTATGAACTTCTTAGCTAATTCCGGACCGAAAATTTCTTGAATCCCTATGTAGTCATCAACTATGCCCGCCTCGTTCAGGGCCCCCCCTAAGTTCTCGCCAACGCAGGCTGTCTTAAGCCCTAACCTCTTAGAGTATAGAGCTGCTGAAAGCCCTGCCGGGCCAGCCCCAATAACCAAGACGTCGAAGACCTCCGCCTCACGAGGTTTTCTCGGAATCCCTAGCCTGAAACCCATCTCAAACCCTCAATAACTAGTTATTTGAGGAGAAGTAAATAAAAATATGTGAGACTGGTGCGAGTTCATGAAGTATCGTGAGCTACTCTACGACCTATTGTTTAACTACGTAGGAGCTCTTGAGTGCAGGGAGCTCAGCGTGACGGTCAATAGACCGGATATTAGGCAAGAGCTAATTAACGTAGTTAAGTCGCTGAAGGCCTCGGAAGGGTTAAGGAAGAATCTGAGTTACTACACTCAAATCTATAAAGACTTCTTAAAGAATTACCTTAAAGCACCGTACAGCAAGACCGGGTACTCACCTGAGAATCTAGCCAGGGCATTCCTGAGGAATCCCCTCGCCAGAGTCAAGAACGATCTCGAGGGGATTAGGTACGTGACGGAGTTGAAGACCTTCATACCCACGCTAATAGTGAATAGCTATAAGGTAAGCCTACCCCTAATACTCCGTAAAGCACTTAAACGTGAGACCGTCCCCAGCCTTAAGTCAGTCTTAGAACTCTCAGGGTATGAGCTAGTCCTGGCTGACAGCGTGAATAGACCTATCTACGTACTCTTCTCGAAGAAGAACAAGCTCTACACAGTAAGCAAGAATACCGCGAGGGTAATGGTATTATCGTTTGGGGTGCCCGGAATCCCCAGATACTTCGTTAACCAGTCAGTTAACACTTTCAGGAAATTAGTAGCTATGTACTACCCTCAAAGCGTTTGCGAGTACGTGAACGTAGGATCAATAATAAAGACTCCCTGAAAACCCGTGTTCACTGCCCCGCCGGGAAAACTAGAAACTTATTTGGTATCCTCAGACTTTTATGAGGGGGTCTTCAACGACGATTAAAGTGAACTCGCCGTACATAACGGAGGATGAGGTGCGGGAAGTAGTTAAGGTTCTGGGAAGCGGTAATCTAGCTGCGGGGGAGTACACCCGATTATTCGAGGAGTCGTTCGCTAGGTACTTAGGGGTGAGGCACGTCCTCACGGTAAGTAACGGCACGGTAGCTCTCTACCTAGCTCTCAAGGCCTTAGGTATTGGTCCTGGGGACGAGGTAGCTGTGCCGGATTTCACTTTCTTCGCGACCGCCTCCTCAGTGGCTCTAGCCGGGGGTAGGGTGATTCCGGTAGATATAGATCTAGAGACCTACAACATTGATCCTAACGACTTAAGAGAAAGACTTACTGAGAAAACCAAGGCCGTCATACTCGTTCATTTATACGGTCAACCAGCGGACGTGGATGGTGTGAGGGAGGTACTGAAAGGTAGGACTGTCTTCCTGATTGAGGATTGCGCACAGTCACACGGGGCTGAGTATAAAGGGATTAAGACAGGGTCTCTAGGCGTGGTATCAGCGTTCAGTTTCTACGCTACGAAGAACTTGACTATGGGTGAGGGAGGCGCTGTAGCGACTAACCGAGATGATATAGCTGAGTACGTCAAGCTTCAGAGGAATCACGGGCAGGTTGAGAAGTATTTCCACACAGTGATTGGCTGGAACTTCAGGATAACCGATCTGCAAGCAGCGTTAGGCTACGTCCAGCTAGCTAAGCTAGATAAAATGAATGAGAGGAGGCGTGCTATAGCTAAGATATATAACGAGGAACTCAAAGGAATTAAGTTTCTGAAGCTTCCTGTTGAGAAGTCGTACGCTAAGCACGTCTACCATCAATACACTGTGTGGGTCCACGGTAGCGGCGTTAGGGATAAGCTGAGCGAGTTCCTCAGGGCTAGAGGGGTGCAGACAGCGGTTCACTATCCTAGTCCCGTACACACGCAGCCAGCACTCAGAGATTACTTGATCGTGAGTAAGAAGCTAGTTAATTCTGTGGAAGCGTCTAAGCACGTCCTCTCACTCCCTATGCACCCGGGCTTAAGCGATGAAGATGTTTTGACCGTCGTTGAATATATTAAAGAGTTTTTCAGGGATCTTAAAGTTTAGAGAAGTCTAAATTTTATTTTCCTCCAAGCAAGTTATACTCGGTGATGGGATGAGGAGACGCATGAGTGAGTCTGTAGAGGACTATATTCTCACGGTATACCGCTTAGAGGAGCTTTGCGGGGTGGCTAAGACATCTCAGATTTCCAGGGAATTGAATTTGAGGGAGGGCACCGTGAGTAAGGTTTTGAAGAGGCTACGTGATGAGGGGTTCGTTGTCTTAAGTAAGTATAGGGGGGTTAAGCTAAGTGATTTAGGTAGGGAGGTAGCTAAGAAGATATTGAGGAAGCACGCGATAATAGAGGTCTTCCTCACAGATTTCCTAGGTTTTGATAAGCTTAAAGCACACTACCTAGCGCATAAAATGGAGCACCTGCCTGATGAGGTGGTTGAGGCCATATACCATAAATTAGGTGAGCCGAGCTTACGTTACCACATATCGTTCGTGAGGGGGTTGAGCGAGGAAGATTACGAGCGGGTGATGCCCCTCACTAAGGTCACTCCTAATAAGTGTTATGAGGTTACCCACCTCTACGTCGAGTTAAGCACTGTTCTCGAAAAGCTTTCTAAGTCTAATTGCGGGTACCCGTGCGTGTTACGTGTTGAGGGCTTAGGCTCTAAAGGGGTTTCAGTGAGTGTTTCCGGTGTTGAAGTAGTCTTTACCTACCAGGAAGGAGAATCTATATTCGTTAAGGAGGTGCAGTGCGATGAGTAAGCAGGTCTCCCCCCTTTCTAGCGTGCCGGAGGGTTACAGGGTGCGTGTGCTCAGGGTGTGTGCTGGGAGAGGTCTCTCAACAAGACTTTACCAGATGGGGGTAGTGCCCGGCGAGGAGATATTAGTGAAGCACAATAATAAAGGCTTCATCATATTAGAGGTTAGGGGGGTGGAAATAAGCCTTAGTAAGGGCATAGCCTCCAAGATAGAGGTTGAGTACTTGACTAACTGTCTTTAAACGTTATACTTATCCACTAACGCGTGAGGCCCTCCGTTTTAGCCTGTTTAGTAGAAACAATAATTATTAACTCTATCTACGAAACCTAATTGGTGGATGCTTTGGATCAAGAAAAATTAAATAGTAAGGTAATTGATGAAGTCCGGAAGATCGTCTGGCCCAGGAACCTCAAACTTTTCACAGCAGGTCCTGTTGCTTGCTTCCCCGAAGTTCTTGAGGTCATGAAGTTTCAGATGTTTAGTCACAGGTCTAAGGAGTATAGGGAGTTACATAAGGATACTGTCGAGAGGCTAGCTAGGTTTGTTGAGGCTAGTGAGGGCACTGTCCTATTATTCCCAAGTAGCGGTACTGGCGTCATGGAGGCTAGTGTGAGGAATTTCGTCTCGTTAGGTGGCGCCGTCCTCACCACGATAATAGGCGAGTTTGGCTCCAGGTATAGGGAGGTGGTTGAGAATAATGGTAGGAGAGCTATTGTTTTAGAGAAGAACGCCGGCGAACCCGTTTTCCCTGATGAGTTAGATGAAGCTCTGAGGAAGCATCCTGAAGTGGAGGCTGTGACTATAACGTATAACGAGACCAGCACAGGCGTCTTAAACCCGCTTAAGGAGTTAGCCGAGGTTGCTAAGAAACACGGCAAGTTAGTCTTCGTGGACGCGGTCTCCGCGATGGGCGCCGCTGAGATAAAGTTTGACGCATGGGGCCTCGACGTCGTGTTCACGAGTAGTCAGAAAGCTTTCGGGGTGCCTCCCGGCTTAGCTGTCGGCGTATTTAGTAAGGAGGCTCTTAAGAAAGCTGAGGCAATACCTAGTAGGGGCTGGTATTTCGATGTGTTGAAGTACCTACACTACCAAGAGAAAGAGTGGTCAACTCCTTCAACACCGCCAATACCTCAGATAATAGGTCTGAACGTCATGTTGAGAGTAGTTGATGAAATGGGTGGTAAGGATGCTTGGCTCTCCATGTATTCTGAGAGAGCTAAGATGGTTAGAGACGGGGTTACGAGACTCGGGCTAGAACTCTTCGCTAGGAGAGGCTACGAGTCACCGACCATCACCTCCGTTAAGTCTCCTGAAGGTATTGACGGCTACGAGGTCTATAGCAGGGTTCGTGAGAGGGGTTACGAGATAGCGGCTGGTTACGGGAAGTTTAAGAAGACTTCATTCAGGATAGGGCACATGGGTTACATGCCTAAAGAGTACATAGAGGAGGTACTGCAAGTAATTAAAGAAGTGTTAGCTGAGCTCGGGTGGGTGAGCAAGAAATGAAGGCGTTAATAGCTGCTCCCATCCACAGAGACGCCATAAAGTTGCTTGAGGACGCAGGTATTCAGGTAGTGTATAAGGAATACCCCTCAGAAAAAGAGTTAAGTGAGTTGATAGTGGACGCGGATATCTTATTTGTCAGGAGTAAGCCGTTAGTCACGGCTGAGGTAATAAGCAAAGCCGAGAAACTGAAGATAATCGCTAGAGCTGGTGTAGGGCTTGACAACATAGACGTTAAAGCAGCTGAGGCTAGGGGGATTAAAGTAATCAACACCCCTGAAGCAACGACAAGAAGCGTGGCCGAGCTAACCATAGGCTTAATGCTCTCCGTAGCTAGGAAGATAGCTTACTCCGACAGGAAAATGCGTGAAGGTAAGTGGGTCAAGAAGGAAGCAGAGGGAATAGAACTTAAAGGCAAGACTTTAGGGATAATAGGGTTTGGCAGGATAGGGAGGGAGGTCGCCGCGATAGCTTCTAAAGGCTTTGGCATGAGGGTACTGTATTACGATGTTTACAGAGCGAGTCCCGAGATTGAGAGGGAATTAGGTGCTACGTTCGTGGACTTAGAGACCTTAGCGAGGGAGTCTGATTTTGTTAGTGTTCATGTTCCTCTTACTCCTGAGACTAGGTGGTTGGTTGGTGAGGGTTTGCTGAGGTTGATGAAGAAGAACGCGATATTAATAAATACTTCTAGGGGAGGCGTGGTAGATACTAAAGCATTAATTAAAGCACTACAAGAAGGGTGGATAGCCGGCGCAGGACTAGACGTATACGAAGAAGAACCACTACCACCAAACCACCCACTAACGAAACTTGATAACGTCGTTTTAACACCGCACATAGGTGCCTCAACAGAGGAGGCGCAGGAGAGAGCCGGCGTGGACGCGGTGAGGAAAGTCCTAGAATTGATTAAGGAGCTTAAGTGAGTTGGTGACTCACTGTAAGGTGGTCACTTATTGTCATCAAAAGAGAAAGTTCGTGTTAAAATACCGAGGTACGATATCCCGGCCATCAAGTTGGAGTATGTGTTGCTTGACGCGGATGTCTTACTACCACATGAGGAAATAGTTACGGAGAGATTAAACGACATAGTGAGGAATATAAGAGAGCATAACGCTCTCGACATGCCCTTGATAGTGGCGCCCATACCGGGTAGTAGTAAGTACCTCATAGTTGACGGGCATCATAGATGGGCAGCTCTAATCAAGTTAGGGTGTAGGAAAATACCTTCGGTGATAGTGAATTACTTCGATCCTAGAATTAAGGTCTTCACGTGGTATCCTGCTTTCTCAGGGGAGCCCGAGCTACTTCTTAGTAGATTAAGTGGGTTGAATGTTAAGACGTGCGGATTAAGCATAGACTCAGTTAATGATGAGGACTTGAGGAATAAGGCTTTCTTATTGTTTGATAGGAGTAGTAGGTGTGTGTCCATAGAGGGTGATGTCGAGGTTCAGAGGAGGGTGCTGAGAATCCTTGACGAACTTGCTGTGAAGGATTTGATAAGTCTTGCCTGGTATGGGCTGCTCTCAGACGCTTCAGAAGATCTCCGCAGGAATGAAATAGATTGCGTGCTGGTGCGAAGAGCTTTCAGTAAATCAGAGATAATGGAGTATGTTAGGAGTGGAGGTGTTTACCCGCCAAAAACTACTAGGCATTTACTCCCCTTCACACCTATCAAGGAATACATTAAACTCGAAGTATTGTGTACTTAGTCTTACTAGTTTCTTGCTCTAGCCTGTCAATGAATCTCAATCTTTTTGCTGGGTCAGGATGGGTTGAGAATATCTCTAACGGTGATATTCTCTTCTGGGACTTAATCCATTCAACGACTTCGTCGATATCGTAGGCTCTTATAGAAGATCTTATGCCTAGCTCAGGGTCTGATATGAGTAAGGCTTTCAGCTTGGTAGCACTACTAATCTCTCCGGATCTAGGCCTGCTTATAGCTCCTGAAGTGACGAGGATTCTTGCGAGAGCTCTCTGGAGGTTCCTACCTCCTTCAGGTAACGTCAACACGGAATTGGAGTCAGCGTAGTATTCTCTGAGCCTACTTATGTAGAGAACCACCAAGTTACTCAAGAAAGACACTACTATGAGAACCATCCCCATCAAGAAGGCGAGTGCAGGCGTTGACTTACTCTCCCTGCTACGTCCCGAGCTGAAGAAGCCTGAGTAAATGAGTATTCTGCCAAGCCAGTAGATCAGTGCCGGCAGTATGCTTATGACCATCATTACCTCAACATCCCTATGCTTTATGTGCCCTACTTCATGAGCTACCACCGCTTCAACCTCCTCGCGGGGCAGGCTGTCTATGAGTCCTTGAGTGACTGCCACCTTATACCCGCTCAGGAAGTTGCCGTACGCGAAAGCATTAGGTATCCCCAGCTGTGATATCATAGCCTTAGGAACTCTCTTAAGTCCGGAAGCTTTAGCAACCTTCTCAACCATCTCAGCCACCCAGAGATCCCCCGTGCTGGTAACCGGCCTTACCTTGTAGAGTGCTTCTATAATCCACGGACTAATTAACCATTGAAGGAAGTGAACACCTACAACGAATATGAGGGAAAACGTCAGTATGGTCATGACGTCCGCACCGTACGAGAACAAACTCAGTATAGCGGACAATATTAGAGTCGTTATGCCTATCACCAAAGCTATAGATCCAAGCATCGAAAGCCTCAACTTAATCAGGGACGCCACTTAACCCACCCCTAAATTAATAACATTAAACTACTTTTAAACGATTTAATTCTAAATGATCGTGATTCTTTAATTAAGTGGAATCCTTATTTCGTTGGTGATGTGGTGTGGTCGTGGTAGGGCCTGCACTAGTGATTAAGCATATAGAGACTTCTGATTTGCTGAAGAAAGCTTACGATTTTCTGGAGCAAGACGAGGAAATCCAAACACTTATAAAGATGTCTAACGTGATGGCCGTGAGTAGGTTGAGGTATAACGATCATGGAGTAGTTCATTCTAGGATAGTCTCTGGTTCTGCTCTAGAACTCTTCGATATATTGGTTGAGGCAGGTCTTAAACCATCTACGATCGCTTACGGGACTGCTAGGAGTGTTGAGGAAGCTAAGTTAGTTGTTTTAGTTGCCGCATACCTCCACGACATAGGTAATTCCGTACATAGAGTTGATCACGAGTACGTGGGCGCGTTATTGGCTAAAGACATCATTGACAGAATGTTTCGTGAGATACTCCCTAACCTGAGCCCGGCTAATAAGTATATGCTTAGACACGAGATAATGCACGCTATCTACGCTACGGAGACCAACACGAGAGCGTTAACCCTGGAGGCCGGGGTCGTTAAGGTAGCTGACGGTACGGACATGGCTGAGGGAAGGGCTAGAATACCGTATAAGATGGGCAAGCTAGACATGCACTCAGTTTCAGCAATCAGCATTAAGAAAGTAGAAATAGTTAAGGGTTCTGAAGCCCCTGCTAGGATAAGGATATACATGAACGACTCAGCAGGCCTCTTCCAGATAGAGGCAGTCCTCAAACCAAAAATACTTACCAGCGGCTTCGAGAGATATTTCGAAGTCTACATGAATGTTGACGGAAAGGAACTTAGGATATACCCAGATTAGCGAGGAAGTCCCCAATACCTAATCACGTATGACCTAATCACGTATGAATAAGTTTCTCAGCCTTCAAAAACGTGTAGAAGATTCCTGCGAGGAATACCCCGACCCACATCGAGGTGAAGTAATTTCCTGTGATTAAGTTACCTAAGAGGCTTGCTGATAAGTATATAGCAAATAATACGAGATTCATATCCTTACCGTTCATATACTCTTTCTCGCCTTTAGGCGTTACTACGTAGGAAATTCTATTATTGAGTAAGGCCTTTATAGTGTGGATTAAGATGTAGGGTGATATAGAGATTGTGAAAGCCGCTATAGAACCCATACTCCTCAGTACCCTGAGTTTAGGTAATTTAAGCTTTTCGAGAGATTCGTAAATACTTAACCCGTAAGTTACGGTCATTATAGAGAATGCTGCCAGAAAATATATGTTCATTCTCATTAAGTCATCATGGAGTAATATCGACAACACAGGTACTAGAATTAGGGAGAGGGAGAGACCTGCTAGAGGCGTGTACTGTAGTAGGAAGAGAGCACCTTCAATTAGTCTCAGCAAACCTAAATCCCTACTTCTCTTAACTACGTACTTCAAGTAACCCTTCTTTAGAGTCTCTATAGCGCCGAAAGCCCACCTCGTTTGTTGTACTATGAAAGCCTTAAAACTCGAAGGTACTGAAACCTCTACTAACGCTTCGTCGGAGTAGCCGATGAGGTAACCCTCTCCGTATAGTTTAGTCCCCATATACATATCGTCTTGTATCACGTTACGTTCCCATAAACCAACCTTAAGTAGAACGTCCTTCCTATACATCGTTCCAGTACCTAACGGGAAGATCATGAAGCCGAGGTTATGCCTGCCCTTATAGAGTGTGTCTACCACGTACTTCATGCTGTACGTCAGAGAGACGCCGAGCTTCGTTTTCCTATAACTATAACCTACCCATCTAGCCACGCACGCGTCACGACCCGACTCAATACATGAAATTAGTTTGGGTATTGTGTCCTCACGTATTCTTGAGTCGGCGTCTAAGAATAGGATTAAGTCATACCTAGAGTTAAGAACACCATAATTTAGTGCGGTCACCCTACCTTTAGGTCCTTCAGTTCTTATGACAAACCTGAAATTCTTAAGCCCTAGTCTTAAAGCCTGTTCCTCAGAAGCTTTCTTAAGCCTTAACGCTACTTCAGGAGGATCATCACATACGATCAAGACTTCGTAGTCATTCCCTAACCTACCTAGACTCTTACTTAAGTTCTCAATTAATTCAATTACTATGTGTTCAGGCTCATTCTTTATAGGAACTATTACGCTAACGCCTGAGTTGAGGGAGCCGGTGCCTACGCACGCACCACTCCCAATAATCTTCCTTTCACCGAGAAAGTATATGATGCTATGCACAAACATTATCACAACGCTCGGCATTATGAGAAAAACGTAAATCAGTGATCTAATTACCTCATCCACCATCTCCTACACTAAAGATAATATTAAAGAACGCGTTTTTAATAAAATACTTAATCTCGTAATCTTGACTAGATACTGTTTTCACTAATTTATTAGTTTTCGATATCCGTTTGTCCCTAGATGCTCATTCTCGTTAGTTTGTTTTTATTTGTTCGTCGTATCTAGGGACTTTCTCCTCACTCACTCCTTCATCGATAGCACTGCTGCTTCTGGAGTGGGGTCATCGGGCATTGAGGCCAACGACACAGACCCCTCGAGAGCCAGCCTGCCCAGGCTTGGAGCACCGCTCCCATCACATAAGCAGGCCCAAACCAAATAAATAAAACCAGAACTCATAACCTAACCTACAAACGCCAACTATGAAACAGCCCCAAGCCCTGAAGAAAGAGCTCTCAGAAGTGAAGCATAAAAACTTTTATATTAGTCTTCTGTTTAAATATAATTTAGACAAGAGTGTGATACTCTTGACCCACTTAGATGACGTGATTGAGTGGTTGAGGACCTACAGTTCTTCTTTCATAAATGCGAGGAAGATCTCAAGGAAATTTAACGTGAATAGTAAGGTAGCGGCACACATACTAAAACAACTAAAGATTAAGGGTTACATAGCTCTTTACAAGAGGAGGAGAGGTAGGTTCAACATATATAAAGTAAACAAGAACAAATTGAACGGTAAAGCAGGGAACTCCGGAAGGTTTGCTACTGTAGCAAGATCTAAGTAGGTAGTTTAAATTGACTTGACTGAAAAACTTCCTTATGGTTTCCTACCTGTTAACTAGATTTTCTTGATGTTGGTTACGACTGTGGTAGTATTGGATAAGTTATCTCCTACTGGGCAACGCTCCTCAACTAGCTTAATCCATTTCCTCAGGATCTCTAAGTCAGCATCACTCCTCACTAAAACTTCTGTTCTTATCTCTTTATAACCCGCTCTCTCACCCACGCCGGTCATGTACTTACTCGGGTTGATCACCCCTTCCACGTTTACCTCTAGCTCATCTATGTTTATCCCTAGATCCTTAGCTACTAAAGTTCCAACAATGTTTATGCATCCAGCTAAAGCAGCTAAGACATACTCAACCGGACTCGGTGCTTCACCACCTATCTTATCAGTTATTATCTCGTATTCACCGCTCTTCACGACCATCATCGTTGGCGAAACTCTTTTACCACTCACCTTAACCACTACATCCCTCACTTCCGTTTTCATACTTAATCACCTTGTTATTTAGGATAATCACATTAATAAGCATATTAGTTTACGACTGAAAACCTTGATTCCTTAACGTGAGGGTAGACTCACCTTAATATTCTTGATTTCCTCGTAAAACTCCCTCAAAACGTTCTCGGCTTTCTCCTTACCCGCTTCTATTAAGTCTATCTTTTCCTGAAGTTTCCTCGTTCTCTCCTCGTTGATTAAATCATTAAATTTCTCGTTCAAGAACTTGAATACGTCTTTCCCCCTACGAGTAGCTACTAGCTTACCCTTACCTACTTCCACGACGTAACCTCTTCTCTTGAGAGTATCTAAGATCTTAGCGTATGTTGAGGGCCTCCCTATACCCCTACTCTTCATTAACTCAACTAGGTCGCTGTACGTGTATAGTGGGTGCTCCGGTACGGCTCTAGAAGTAACCTCAGTTACGAGATATTCCCCGTCTCTCAACTCACCTAAATTAACGACGTTGAAGTACTTACTCAGCTTACTGAAACCCTCCTCCACCACCTGAGTAACGAAAGTAAATTCCTTACTGAAGTCGTTGAATACTAGCTTAAACGACGTTTTCTCTATTTCTGACGGAATCATTTGGCTAGCTATAAACCTCCTGAAGATGAGGTCATAAAGTCTGTAGTCATCAGGCCTTAAAGGCACTGCGAAAGATATCACGCCAGCAGCTCTCAGAGTCTTGATTTGCTTAGAGTCGAGAGGTCTCGTAGGCCTTATGCATTCGTGAGCACCCTCCCTCTCCCACTTCCTCCCATGGAAGAACTCGTGCCCGAAAACCCTCTCAATGTAATCCCTAGCTATGGAGATACCTAGAGAACTAACGGTAGTGCTATCAGTTCTGTGGTAGGTTATGAGACCTGCCTCGAAAAGCCTTTGAGCAGACTCCATAACCTTGACCGCGGAAACCTTCAACACCCTAGCGGCTTCGGAAAGCATTGTGTCCGTAGTGTACGGGGGTGGTGGGTGAACCTCCTGAAGACTCCTCCTAACATCAGTCAAGAAAACCTTACCCGCACTTCTGACAGCGTCGGCGAAGCCCTTAGGAGCTTTAAAGATTAGTGGGATTTCCACCCCCTCAAGCTTCAGGGTCACTAACTCAGCTTTAGCTTTATGAATGTTCGTGCGATCGACAACCCAGCCAAGAACGGGGGTCTGCACCCTACCGGCTGAGAGGAAGTTGAGTTTAAAGACCTTCCAGAGTATGGGGCTTAAGCTAAAACCGATCCACCTATCCTCAATTCTCCTAACTATCTGAGCGTGAACCAGGTGCTCGTCAACCGACGTTAAGTTTTTGAGCGCCTCAATCAAACCCCTGCGCGTAACCTCATGAAATCTAACCCTGTAGATATTCTTGTTTAGTGGTTTGAGTAATAGGGTCACGTCCCAAGCTATCTTCTCCCCCTCGGAGTCGGGATCCGTACCTACTAAGACTTCATCAACTTGCGACGCTAGCTTCCTAAGAGCTTCTATGACGGGCTTACTCTCCACGAATACCTTACCACCACATGATGGACACACAACCTCCTCCTCAGGCACTTCCCTCCCACACTTAACGCACCTTCTTATGGGCTTATAGAAGGGCTTAAACGAAGAATCTCTCACTACAACCCCAAACCACTTCCTTATGTCAGTAACTAAGTCTAGGATATGGCCTCCGGTAGCGGTGATGACCATCAACCTGTTCTCGGTGAGTACTTCGTATGTCTGCAAGCCGTTAATTACTCTCCTAGTAGGTCTACCGAATAGTTTAGCGATGGTTCTAGCTTTATTGGGTGACTCGACAACGAATAAGGTTGTCTTCATGAGTTCCCTCTTCTTAACTCTCAGCTTACCTTCAAGTGCTTTCCTTACCTTAGCCCTATCCCTATCCACTTCTTTCAATACCTTTGCGACACGGACCTCATCATACTCCGAGAATTCAAGAGTTTCCAGTAACCACTTAAGATCTCTTAATAGCGCGTTGTAGGCTTTCTCTTCATCAATTACTAAAACGCTTAAACCCTTCGTAAGACCGCCTACGTAAAGCCTCGACGTCCTTCCACTTGCTTGGATGTAAGCGGTTGCGTCAGGTATTATGAAGAAATACTCACCCTCCCTACCACCAAAAGTTATGGTTTTGCTCTTCCTGAGTCTATCAACTACTTCAGGATCTTTCAACACCTTGTTCATGAAGCGTAACGACTCCTCAGCAACCCTCCTCACAAACTCTTGGTAACCGCTGAGTTCCTTACGGTCTCTCAAAGCTTCGCGCACAGCTTCTAAAGTCTCCCTGCTCGCGGTCCTGATCTTAATCAAACCTCCCAGAACCCTATCAAACTCTTCTGAGTACCTCTCATATACGGCGTCCTTAATCTCGTTAAGCAGTATTAACCACCTACTTGGCTGGAAATCCTCCACACTTATTCTCAGCCTGAACTTGGGAACCCCTGCGAACACGGCATACCTCACTCTTTCGGGGAGGTCTATGCCTCTGGTTAGTGGGCTCCTGTAGGAAGCGATACCTATTAAAGCGTCTAACCTCCCCTCAACAAACTCGTTAAAGACTTTCTTCCTAGAACCTAGGTAAGCCTCGACCTTAAGACCCCTCCCCTTAAGGAAGTCCGCTAACTTCTTCACGTAGTCAGCTCCCTTATCCATGGGAACGTAGATAAGGCCTCCGCCACCAGCCTTCTCAACAATCCTAGCCACCACCTCCTCGATGGTTTCTCCATCAGGTCTGACGTAGAAGTCTTCGATATTCCTCCCCATCTCCGTCTTACCGCCTACTGAGAACCCGTAAAGCGTGTTAAGCATTCTCACACTCTTCGTTCTTCGAGCTGTCTGCGTAGCACCGCTAACCACCACAAGCCCCTTAACTTTTTCTTGGAGGGAAACCCTCAACTTATGTGCTTCGTCAAGTAATCGTCTAGCTTCATCAGGGTTTTCCGGTGCTAGCTTCCTAGCCTCACTCTCAAGCTCCTGTATAGTGTTGACTTGCTCCTCGTCCTCCTCCGTCACCCCAAGCATCCTCAAAACTATTTCAACACTCCTACTCCTCCTGAGGAAGCTGTCCACGTCGTCTACGAAAGCTATGCTTATCGGCTGCCTTAACTCTGGTTTCTTCATCAGTGAGGCCGGGGTAGTTATTATTATGGAAGCCTCACCTACTTTTTCAATAGCTTCCCTCTTACCCTTCTCAGTCATCAGGCTGTGGTAAGCCACCACGTTCACGTCACTTAACCCTAGCTTATCACGGATGGAGACTGTCTTGCCGTATACCTGATTAGCTAGTAAGCTAGTTGGGACAAGTATTAGTGACCTCCTCCCTTCCCGAGCCGCCGCATATAAAGCTAATATGATCTGCATCGTCGTCTTACCGCTCCCCGTAGGAGCTATCATAGCGAAACTTTCGTTATTGAAGAACCTGCGTGCCCAGAGTCTCTGAAGACCCCACATCCTAGAATTAATTACTTTAAGAAACATACGGTCAATTTCCTCAACCTTCTCCTCAATATTCTTAAGTCTACGTAGATACCCCTCCCTAATCATCTCCATCCTCATGTTCTTACGAGGTAAACACTTCCTGCAAGGCAACCCACTAGCTAACCTACTTGACTCTATGTCACTCCCGCAATTAGGGCACAAACCTCTGAAAACAGCTTCTATAGCCATGACTCTATACCTGTATTACCCACCCTAAAATACTACTAGAATGTATTGAAGCTTAAAAATCTAAGCACTGATAGCTAATACGACGAAGCACACTCTACTAATCGATGATCCACGCCCCAATCCACGGTGGGGGCCGGTTCCTAGGTATTAAGAGTGAGTATTCCTAGACAGTGATTCCACGATTCCTTCGTGAAACCTGATAGAGTAATACTCATTAACCCTAATAATACAGGCCTCATAAATAATGAAAAGATGTTTAGGTATTATTCAACGTTTAATGATTAATATTCTTTAGAGCCTTGGCAAATTCTGGTTATGGTGTTTTTATGAAGTTAAGCGGATAATATAATGGTGATACTAATGTTTGTGATGGAGCTTGACGTTAGGAGAACCCGGACTCTCACACTAAGAGTTCCTGCAGGGGTTAACGACCTTCTTGAGAGGGCTTACAGAGACTTAGGCTACCCAACTAAGAGTGATTTCATAAGAGAAGCAGTGAGAGAATACATAGACGAAGTCCTCAAAAAATCAACACATAATCTTAGCCCAAGTAGTGAGAAGATAAGAGTAGGTAGTAAGCTCAAGTCTTCTACTATCAAGAACGCGCGACTACTCATAATACATTAAAGATAGGGATTTATGCCTCACGTGAATCACCCTTGTTCTCGAAAACTCCTTCATGATTGAATTACTAATTACCGAGCTGATTCTCGTAGATATTGATTCGTTACGACCATAACCTCGAGTCTCTCGAAGGAGGGATAGGGGTAATGGGCCGGAGACCCGGCCCGGGGCTAAACCCCAGAGACGGGGACATGTAGCTCCAAACCTCCCAGTCCTGGAGGACAGGAAATCCCCGCCCTTCAGGACGGGGAGGAGGTCAGATCTGCTAGTTCTTTAAAGCTTTAAAAAACTTGCCTGAATGTTTTAGTGGTGTTGAAGGAAGTATGTTTGGGGATGCCTTGAGGGTAATTGAGGAAGCTCAGAGAGCTTACGAGGAGGTTAGAACCAGAGAGTCTTCCGAGCTTAGTAGGATAGGGATTATCGGGGCTACTTTAATAAGTGAGGTACTCACTAAAATGAGGGCATTAATATCCACACTCTCAGTAATCGAGAGTTCACTGGAGAGTTCGAGGCCTCCCGTAGTTAAATTATGTGAGGGTCTCACATACGTTAACGATAATCACGTAACCTCAGTAATCCATAGAACACCCCTCACCGTGATCTCATACGATAGCAGGGAGGGTAAGGTAACGGCAAGTAATAAGAGATTAAGTATAGGTGTTGGGGGCAGGACCCTAGAAATAAGGTTTAGAAATCACGTAGCAAGCGTGAACATGCTAAGTAAGGAAGACCTAGAAAAACATGCTAACTTGATTAAAGTGCTGGCGTCAGAAAAACTAGAGTTACTTAACTACGCAATAACCATAACGGAGTCTTGCAGGAGAAAGCTAGGTCTTAGGTAGGAGTTTTCAAGAACTTAAGCGTTTAATTATCTCAGCTATTTTATTGTATGCCCTCGTCTTCCTCATTAACGTCGTATTACCAACGCTTAAGGCGATCAGAGACTCCGACGGCACGTTACCTAAGTACCTAATCTTAAACTCCTTGCACAGGTCGATCACCATGTCTGTCGGGTTCTCGCTCATGTTCTCCACGAGTCCTATGATAGGTACTCCAGTTTCTTTAAGTATTGTTAATAGGGCTCTCACAGAATAAATCGAGAGTACGTGGGAGGTTGTCACTATCAGAGGTCTTGCCTTACCTACATTACTGATTATTTCTAGGTGCACATCACTCATCCCGGGCGGCGTGTCTATTATGAGGTAATCTAGGTTACCCCAAATAGTTATCGCTAGGATTTCCCTAACAACCTCGGTTATTTCGGAGCCTCTTAGAGGTAGCGGCTTTCCCTCAGTGTAGTACGCGATACTCATTGCCTTAATTCCGTGAACTTCAGGAGGTATCACGCCTTTATCCTCCGATGGTTTCACGCTTGGGTTCAGGTTCAGTATTACGTGAACTGACGGGTTAGTCACGTCTAGGTCTAGTATCCCCACGCTGAAGTTATTCTCGGCTATGGCTAAAGCCATGAGCGTTGAGATCAAAGTCTTGCCAACACCGCCTTTAGGGCTCATAACCGGGATCACGTTATTAACGTCAGCAAGCCTCCTCTCTATAAGTAATTTCCTAGGGTCTTCATCACGACGCTTCAAGTCACTCACTCAACAACCACCTCCATCACCTCCACACCCCTACCCCCAACAACATCGAAATCTCTTGAGCCGCACGCGGGGCACGACACGTAAGCATGCACTACTTCAGGTATGAAATGAATAGCCTCCCTCTCCTCATCGTTAAGACTCATCTCATTAAGAGTCCAGGAATGCCCGCACCTCCTACACTGAAACGTCGCCGGTTTCCTAACGAAAACCACCGAGTCCTCACTAAGCTCGCAACCCTCAACCCTCATTAGCTCCGTTAGAGCGAACCTGAAAACCGCCTCATCAATAGACTGCAACTCACCCAACCCTATCTTAACGCTCTTAAGCTTCCCGCCACCCGCGACACTACACAAGTACCGCACCACACCCTCCGCCAAAGCCCACTCATGCACTACTCAAACACCATGTAGAAAAGAATAGGAACCATAATTAATAAGGTGTTGAGACCAACCACGCCATAACTATTATGGGGCGGTTCTGAGGAGAGCTCCCTACGAAGGGTTAGATTACTTTAACGAGAAGTCTCGACTCGAGCTTAACGTATACTAAGTAAGATATGAGGAATCGACTATACATATCGGTTATTTGAGTAAACCAGACACCGTAAATCCCGTAAATCGGTTGAAGGATTTGAGCTAGCGTTGCCCTGAAAATCAATATCGTCATAGAACTTATCGCGAGCGGTACCCAAGTGCTTCCAGCACCCCTAAACACGCCGTAAAGTGCTTGCGATGCCCCGAGCCCGACTTCCGAGATTGCAGCCATTATTAGGTAAATCATAACTAGCTCAGCCACCTCCCCATCATTCGTGAAGAACTTGCCGACGAAGGGTGATAAGCTGACGAGTATTAACGTGGCTATAAACATCCATAAGACGCCTATTCTCAGGGCTTCCTTAACCACCCTATCCAAATCTCTGATGTTGTTAGAGCCTACGTGGTGCCCTGTCTTAGCGGAAGCAGCTATGTTAACCGCGAAGACCGGACCTATGATCAGGTTCTCCACGCTTAACCCTATGTTATGTGCTGCTAAAGCTTCAACGCCTGACCTAACGACAGCGTTTATGTATATGTTGTGTCCCGCACTCCCGACAAACCTCTCAGCGGATGCAGGGATCCCTACCGCTAAAATCTTAGCGGTTATTTTTGATGGTATGTAAAACCCTACCTTAACCGGGGGTCTTAAGAAAACGTATACGAGTAAGCCTATATACTGCGAGATCGTGGAAGCCAAACCCATACCGGAAACCCCTAACTTCGGCAACCCCAAGTAGCCTAACGCGAGGGACGGTATGAGTACAGAGCTAGACACGCCGATACTGATAGAAGAGTACGTGGGGGGCCACGGCTTCTCAACAGCTCTGAATAAGGTAGCTATCACGGAGTTAAGCATTAGTGCAGGTATAGAAAACACTCTCAGACTCAAGTAAGTTACCGCCACCTCATTAACCGATTCCTGACCTCCTGAGAGCAAGCTTGTATAGATAGGTAGCCAGAACGGTGAGGTAGTGACCACGGCTAGCGAGGAAATGACCGACGTCATGAGCGTCTCGCCGAAAGCTCTCTCAATCAGTCTTAAATCGTTACCTCCATAAGCCTGGGAAGTGATTACCAGCAAACCAACCATGAAGACTGAAGCCACGGCATTTATTATCATGAATAGGTATGACGCAAGCCCTGTACCGGCTAAAGCTTCCGTACCGATCTTCGATGCAGTAATCATCGCGACAAGACTTATTATCGAGTCCGGCACCATACCCACAAGTACCGGGAAAGCTATCCTGGAAACCTCTCCGTTTGTCCCTAGAGGGTGAACTAATCCGCCCCAAACCACCACAAACCACCCTCTAGGGACTTTGGTATCCCTATGGGGTCATGGGTGGCGGTCGAGCCCAACGGCACGGAGCTACCATCTAGGGGGTTATACCCTGCGGGGCTTGGAGCATCGCTCCCATCACCTCGCAGGGCTCTGAGGAGGAGGTTGATGCATGCAACCACGTCTCTGTGCCAGAGCTCTCCACCTAAACTGCACCTGCCGATTCTGCTACCATTATCGTAGTTTATCTTTGCACTGTGTACTGAGCATAGCCTAGACGTGTTCTTCGGGTTTACGTATATTACTGGGACTCCGAGCTCTTTAGCCTTCTCCTCGATAGCTCTTTGAACTCCTCTAAAGCACGCCTGGTATATCCTGTGCCGTAGCTGGTCGTCCCTCAAGTGGTTGATCATCTCTCTAGCTGGGTTCTTGCCAAGTTTTTCCAAGACAATGGTATACCGCTTCTCCACAGCGACTCTAACGATTATGTTTGCTAACTTCCACCTCAAGTCGTTCTTTTTCTTCCTCTCCTTCAGCTTCCTAAGCACCCTTTTCTTGGTTCTAGAGTTTACGCCGTATAGTTTATCGTTCTTTTCTTGGATCCTCTTTTTCCTATAGTTGTTCCTATACATGTCTTCAAGCTCGACAAAGACCCTAAACACCCTCCTCGGAAGCTGAACTGACTCAACCACGACAGTCCTAGCTACCTCGCTCACTCTTTTCAACCTCTTCTAGTAGCTTTTTGAAGCCTTCCACGAGCTTCTTTTTCCTGTGGCTCCTCATGCCGTAGAGCTTTCCGGCAAAAGACGTCACTACCTCTATCAAGTCCTCTACGAGCTCTTGGTGAGCGTCCTTAGGCTCTTCGCCAAAAGCGACCTCGATCTTTACGCCATGTTGCCTGAAGAAGTATTCTAGGTATTCGAAGCCGAAGCGTGTTAGCCTATCCCTATAGGTAACGACTACCACGTCTACCTGCCTGTTCACAACATAGTCGAAGAGCTTCAGCAAGCCCTTCCTATCGGTCTTCAACCCGCTGGCAACATCACTTAAGACATCGACGACTCTATAGCCCTTTGAGGCACAGTACTCTGTGAGGTACTGCACCTGCCTCTCGAGGTCGCTCCTCCGGTCACTACTTGAGACGCGAGCGTAGATGACAGCTCTAACCTCTTTTTTCTCGGGCTTCAAGCCTAGAACACGCTCCACCTCAGAGTATGGTATCCTCCACCTGCCAGTACTCGTCCGGAGAACCCTAACTCTGCCCTCGCGAACCCACTGCTTCAGCGTAGAGTAGCTAATACCCACAATCTCGCAGAACTCCCTAGGCTTCAACAGCTTCTCAACACTACTAGACACGCTATCTCAACCTATACTAAAATAACCCAAACCAACCTAATAAACGTTTCTGCCCCCTGAACCCATTTGAAAATAAACACCTACCTCACAGTCCCGTTAGTATGGTGTGGAGATTCTCAGCCCATATTCTGCAAGTACCTTCTGAGCTAACCATGCAAGGACCGTAAGGATTTTCTGGGGTGCAGGTCTTCATGAAGAGCGGGCATGAAGTAGGCTTTGTCTTACCTAACGTTACCTCACCACACCTACACCCAGGCAAGACATCGCTGAAGTCGGGTTTCTCAACTATCCCGTACCTCAATGAAGCATCGAAATCCACGAACTTCTCCTTAAGTAAAGCACCACTAGAAGGAACGACGCCTATGCCCCTCCAGTATGAGTCAACTACCTCGAAGACTTCGTTGATTATCTTCTTGGCTCTAAGGTTACCGTCTGGCTTAACAACCCGAACATATTCGTTAATTAAGGAGGGCTTCCCCTCAACCTTACACTTAAGCACCGCGAGTATGGCTAGGAGAACGTCCACAGGTTCAAACCCGGAAACCACGGTAGGTATACTGAAGTCTCTTACCAGGAATTCCCATTCCTTATACCCTATCACGGCTGAGACATGCCCGGGCGCTATGATGCCGTCCACACTTACCTCACGCACGTTTTCTAGAAGGTACCTCATGATTGGCGGCGTGAGTCTGTGAGCACTCAAGACAGTTAGGTTTTTAGGGATTGCCCGGTTGTGCACGGGCTCGGCTACGGCGGGCATGGTGGTCTCAAACCCTACGGCGAAAAAGACGTGTTCCTCATTTTCTCTCTTACCAGCTTCTTTAATCGCGTCTAAGAAACTGTAAACCACCGTGACTTTACCCCCAAGCATCTTAGCCTCGGCCAGGCTCCTAGGCTTAGCTCCTTTAACTGAAGGCAACTTAAACGCGTCACCATACGTGAAGACATTAACCCCTTCAAGAGCTAGCTTAACCAAACCCTCGACGTAATGTCCCGGGGTCACGCATACAGGGCAACCAGGACCTGCGATTAATTCCACGTTTTCAGGCATTAAGCTCCTTAAACCGTAGCTAGTTATGGTCCATTCATGCGTACCGCAGAAATCCATTATCTTAACTACCTCACCACCCAGCCTTCGAGCCAGTTCCCTTATCAACCTAACTATCTCAGGCGTTTCAGGATTCTTAACGAAGAGTTCTCTCAACCTAGTCTTCAAATCCATACCGCTCATCACTGAGTAAATACCTCACAAGACTAAATTAACTGTTTTGAGAGCGCTGTCAACTCAAGTAGATGTTAATTAACGCGTCTGCATCCAGCCTCTCCAGCTTGAAAGAAACTACGTTCCTGTAACCTCTCAGATCTATCCTATTCACCCCCTCACTTAACTTATATCTCTCCGAGCCGTAATTCAGTGGCGGCAAACCGATATCGTAAGAATTAATGGTTATCTCATTAGGTTTGCTAACCCTTATGATTAACTCAGCTTCCTTATATCCAGTGAGTGGCACACCCCCGAAGCAAGAATCACCTACTGCCCAGCCGTGAACCCTGATAGTTAGTGGCGGGTTACTGCTACTTACTAAGGAATACTCATCCACCGACATAATGCCCCTCATGCCGCTATCTATAGGGGTTGAGTCTTTACCACCGAGGTTAGGGGTCGTGTTATACGCGAGGAGTATCCTACTACCTGCTTTAGTCATGCTGGTTATCCTAGCACCGAAAACCGCTAATATCCTTGCTTGAGGAGGTGTTATGTAAACTAACGTCGTAGGCGCGGCTATGGTGTTAAAATACCTCCTGAGATCAACCTCCTCAGGATTACCCTCATGTGGGTGTATGAACCCGTGCGTACCAGCGTTAAACACAGCTAATATACCTCCACCCAAGTTGAGCGCGTTACTTCTGTGCGGTGCGTAAACGTTCATGCCGAAATCAAATAACCTTACGAAAACAGGTTTTTCAACCTCGGGTTCTACAGGATTACCCACTAAAACACCTCCTCTCATGAAGTGCCAGTACCTGGTGTAGGCACTCACCGCGTAGCCAGACGTCCTATAGAGAACCCCATAACCATCTAAAGAAGACCTGGCCCAGTCCCTTATCTCGTGCCTTACCCATACCCTTCTAACCAGATCCAGGCACTGAATGCCGTCAACACCTATCATCCAGTTAGGTTGCATATCGAAACAGGCGTAATCAAGGTAGAGAGAACCCTTAAGCGCCGGCACATCACTTAACTTGATGAAGTTCCTTCCATCCCTGCTCAGCTCGTAAACACCTAAATTCTCCATGCCGTCCGACCTACCTATCAGCAGAACGTCTTTCACAGGGTCGTAGATTATTTGAGATACTTCCCCAGCCCACCTAAACTCATCGTGAATACTGTCTTTCCAAAGCAACCTCACCCTCCTTTCCTTTATGTCGTACTCGTGTACGTGACTATACTTATTCCTGAAATCTATCTCACCAGCAAAATCTTTCTTACCCTTAAAGACCGCGGGATTATGAACCCAGCCCCCGAAATATATCTTATCATCAATCACGTCTACCGCGTTATACGTGTCTCCTCCTGAGGCGGGGCCGGGACCTAACTCACTAAACCTGTACTCTATTATCTCATCATCCACGAAATACGCTGAAGCCTCGAATGCGATCGTGTAGTAAAGCACTCCCTTAAAGTACTTAAGCCCGAAGATCCCTCCACTACCCCATTCAGGACCGTATCTCGGGGGGTATTCCTGAAGCAACCTATCTATCTTACTCAATATTAGACACCGAGTTAATTACCTTAATTCGTTTTTTAATTTAGCCTTTACACGGTATTATTCTTGGTGGATTGAGTGAGTGGCTCGAGGTTTAAGGAAATAAGCCCTGAAAACAAGCACGGCGTGTATAAGTACTTGAGAGAAGAAGATGTGTGGGTTTATCTAGATGTGGAGGGTTTAGACCCTTTCATACCTAAAGATAAGTACGCGGTAATGTACTTCGACAACGCTAAGTGTAGTGCGTGTAGGAGGTACGACATATATTGGTTTCCTTTCGTTAGAAACCTAAGCAACGAGAATAACGAGTTTAGTTTTTACATAATCTTATGTAATTGGTTTGCTAGAGATTGTGAGTCCTTAGTTGCTTCAGCTACTTTCACGTATTTCGACGTCCACTCGTCACCCACGACCATCCTCCTGAGCTGGATGGATGGTAAGGTGGTCTATAAGGAGAAATATGATGGTGTCTTAAGCGATTTAGATTTGAGGACTGTCGTCCCATCCTTCCCTGAGAGAGTCAGTAAATTCTTGAGGGGAGAGCATGTTAAGCCACCGTTAAGTAAGGAGGACACACTCATAAGCCTCTTAAGTAAGTTGTTGAAGGGAGGGATGTGCTGATAGGTCGGTTCTGGGAGAGGTGTTCAGCACGTTAGATGTTGAGAAGATTAGGGAAGACTTCCCAATACTTAAGCGTAAGGTTAACGGGAGGAGACTCATATACTTTGATAACGCCGCAACAACTCAGAAGCCGAGGCAGGTCGTAGCAGCTATAGTTAAGTATTACTTTAACTACAACGCCAATGTCCACAGAGGCTTTCACACACTTTCTCAAGAAGCTAGCCAAGCTTACGAGGAGGCGCATGAGGTCATAGCTAAGTTCATCAACGCTTACTCGTGGGAGGAGATAATTGACGTGTCAAACACTACAGACGGGTTAAATCTCGTTGCTTGGGGTTGGGGACTGAATAACCTGAAACCCGGTGATGAAGTGGTAGTTACCGTCATGGATCACCACAGCAACATGCTTCCATGGAGAGCTGTTGCAGAGAGAACAGGTGCTAGGGTTAAATACGTAGGCGTTACAAGGGAAGGGATGCTTGATTACGAGGAGCTAGAGAGAACGATCAGCGAGAGAACTAAGGTGGTTGCTTTCCCGATGGCGAGCAACGTCGTCGGAACAATAAATAATGTGAAGAGAATTGCTAGATTAGCTCACTCGGTAGGAGCTATAGCTGTTGGGGACGGGGCTCAGTACGTGCCGCACGTACCCACAAACGTTAGAGACCTAGAATTAGATTTCATCGCTTTCAGCGGTCATAAGATGCTCGGGCCGACCGGAATAGGTGTTTTATGGGGTAGGAGAGACGTCTTAGAATCTATGAAGCCTTTCAGGGTTGGCGGTGACACAATAAAAGACGTAACACTAGACTCAATAGTATGGCATGACCTACCCTGGAGGTTTGTGGCCGGAACGCCGAACATAGCTGGCATGATAGGGTTGGCGGAAGCCGCTAAATACTTAATGAGGTTAGGGATGGAGAACGTGAGAGAGCATGACGTAGCCTTAGTAAGTGAAACCCTGAAGAGGTTTAAGGAACTAGAAGATGAGCTAGCTATTCTAGGACCTAAAGACCCTCACTCAAGAACCGGGCTAGTAGCTTTCAACGTTAAAGACCTACACTACCACACCGTCGGCAAGGCATTAGATCTATTCGGGATAGCTGTGAGAACAGGCGGTCACTGTGCACACCCACTACACTACAGGTTAGGATTTAAAGGGTCTGTTAGAGCGAGTTACTACATATACAACACGTTAGAAGAAGTAGAGGTATTCGTTGAAGCACTAAAGCTAATAATATCACTTAAAGAAAGGCTTGCTAAGGAACCTGTCGAAGAGGTTTGCACAGGAACCTAACCCAATTAAGACATGTTCCCACTCAATAGTGCGGGGCCGAAACCGTTTCTCGGTAGGTGGCGGTTTTGAGCCGCCATCTACTTCTCAACGGTCTCCCCGAGCCCCCACACCGCAGTAGCTCAAGCCCCGTCACCGGGGTATCACGACCCCACGGATCTCGGAAACCCGGGGGTCACCAATAGGCGTATAAGCTCCTAGCTTTAAAAACTTTTCAGAGAATGCCCCGCATGACCTACTGACCTCCTCCCCGTCCTGAAGGGCGGGGGTTCCCTCGCCTCCTGAAGCGGGGAGGTTTGGGATTACATCTCCCTGCTCTGGGGGATTTAATCCCGGACCGGGTCTCCGACCCATTACCCCTACCCCTCTTTTTGAGGGACTCGGGGTTATGGATATTATTATCATAGTCTCGGGAGCATAATTCTAATCTGGTGTGTTTGGCTCGCGTATTGAGTGTTGTAAGCAAGGGCTAAAGGGTGGACGGAATGTTCCTGACGCATTTAAGTTCCTTAAGTTTATCAAATATTTTGTTTACTGCAGCGCTAACCTCGTCCTCGTCTTTAGCACCCGTTATGACCATCTTACCACTACTAAATATTAAGAGGACTACCTTCGGGTCTTCCATCCTATGAATTAAGCCGGGGAATTGTTCCGGCTCGTACATCACGTTAGGGAGCATTAAAGCAGCCTTCTCTAAGTCTACTTCAACACCTAAACTAGCTGAGGCCACTATGTTTTGTATCTGTATCCTGGGCTTCCCAACTATTATTATACCGTGTCTGACGAAAGCCCTAATTATCTTCTTGAAACCGTCAATCAATTGATTCTTACTCTTAGCACCGGTAATGACCATCTTACCAGAGTTAAATATCAGCGCGGTGAGCCTAGGTTTGCTAAGCCTGTAAATAAGTCCCGGAAACTCCTCAGGATCGTATTCAACGTTTGAGACGGTCCTAGCAACCGCGCCTAAATCAAGGTTCTGATCAAGCGTCGCGGTAGCTACGATATTTTCAATTCTAATAATCGGCCTAATCTCCACTTTTAAGCACCCCAAATTAAAACGCTATTTAAGCTTTATAAACTCTAAGCATAGCTACTGTTTTAAGGACGTCCTGATAGGGTTATAGGTCTAGTAGATGTATTCGGCAAGGTCTTTAAGCGGCGGTAACTCGAAAATACCTATCTCCTCATCAACTATCACCGGTTTTATGTTGGGTATTAAAGCGCTTTCTCTTAGTATCGGCGATATGTAGGTTTCTCTATCTAAGGTTATCCTAGATCCTGTTTGGTAAGCTCCGGTAGCCGGTAACGTGATGAAGACCTTGCTTAAGTTACTTAACTCCCCGACCAAGAAGCAGGGAAACTTCCCTAACCTGCCAACACTATCCCTCAACGTTATGCTGGGATGCTCGTGACCTAAAATGAGGTATTCCCACGAACTACCTACATCCTCAGGAACTGGTTTATGCCCGTGAACTATCAAGTACTCTCCTAAAACAAGGTACTCCACAAACCTAAAATCAAACTTCTTCTTCATTAGCGGGAGGTAATTGTCGTGATTCCCTCTAACTATAATGAGTTCCTCCACCCTAGGCATCACAAACGAGAAAAACCTTATTAACTCCCTCCTCTCAACAACGCCTATACCGCTAAAACTGTGTTTGAGATCTCCAGCCACTATCAACTTACTCGTCGGGAAATCCTCAAGAAGTTTCTCGAGAAGTTCCATAAACTTCCTCAACTGAAAACGAGGTATGAAAACACCTTTCGAAGCCAGCTCATCCTCATAACCTATGTGTGAGTCAGCCACGACTAACGCCCTATATTTTCTTAAGTAGAGTGCCGGAGACACGCCAGCTATCTCAACTCCAGGCACTAACTCTATGCTCGTAGACACTTAACCACGCCCACCCTAACTACTGCGTCAACACCGCCTGATCAGGGATTCCCACACTAAAAGAGCTTACGAGACATTTAAGTTGTGAATGGAGTATATTTACATGATGATGAGGCTTACAAGGGTTGAGTAGGTGATATGAGAACCCGCGTCTGATCTACGCAACCTCCGCACGACGACTTAAAACTATTAAAGTTCCGGAAGAGTATCTTGAGGCCCCGTCTAGTAATTCCCTTATAAATCTTGTCACGTCTTCAACGCTCATAGCTACTGAAGTAGCTCCTGGCGGCAATTTCTTAGAAGGCACATTAACCCAGTCTAGAGCTACCCCGACCACCTTAACGTTGCTGGGTACGTAATTAGGCAATTCCTTAATCATCGCGTGGAGTGCTGCTGAGGAAGCTATTGTGGGCAAGGAGGGATTTAATCCCTCATAAGCTCTTGAACCTCTGAGCGGTGTTAAATCTACTAAAACTACTACCATCGATGGCTCGCTAACCATGAAGGGAGACAGAACCCTAATTAAAGTTATCGGGACCACTAAGTTTAGGTAAATCACTCTCTTAACCAGCTCCTCCCGTATATCATCAAAACCTGTTTGGTCGAATACCGGCTCGATAATTATGGAAGCGTCTAACCTATTCGTCAGCGACCTCAGCTTAATAAACAAGCTCTCAACACCTTCTTCCATGAAATCATGTCTTATCAAGTAAGCACCTAGGTTGCTGGAACCCCTCTTAGCTAAGGATAAGAATTTTTCAAGCTCCTCACACATCTTATTGCACTGTAGGAAGAGCTCGTAGTCTTGAATCAGTGAGAACGCTATGTGCCTGACTAGCTTTCCTGAAGCCCCCATAATGAACAGCTTTCTCAACTCAGGTACCTCATAAGAACTCTATGAGTAATAACCCGTAAATAGGTGATGTGAGAGGGTCTGTCCTGAGGTTTAAGGAGAATGCTTCAACACCTTGAGTTATTGATAAGCCCCTAACAGACTTAAGGGAGTACTCCTCAACGTCCGTGGATATTATTAAGACTCTCTTCACCTTAGAGACGTGTCTGGGGACGGCTTCAGGACGAACTAAGTAAGTGTTATACGAGCGCTTATACACTATTTCTTCAGCAACCCCCCACATCGAGGGGCTAGCCGTGGTTATGAAGGGCTCTGCGACGAATTTCCTTAACTCCCTTAACACATTATCGTAGGCTTGAAGCAAGTCCTCCAATAACTTGGCGTCCAGAGAATTCAACTCTTTCACTATCCTAGCCTTACGTAAAGACTCGCTAGGAGCTAATTCCACGGCAGCAAGCGACGTGATTACGTGGGCGTGTAGTAACCACTCATCAGTGCCGAGGTTTACTACAACGTTGCCGCTCAACCTATACTCAAGATCCTCACCTAGCTTGCTCTGAGCGACTACCAGCACCCTATGATTAGTCCACGTCAACTGATCGGTAAGTAACCTGAGGTTATGTAGTCCTTCGCTGGACGAGTAAATTATGACGCTGGATTCCCTGCTCTCGTCATACGGCGCTATATAATACATTAAGTCCTCCGAATCCACATACCTCACGTCTTTATCGGTTATGGAGGAAAAAATTATTGACGCATACCTAGCCGGCGACTCATAAAAATCTGAGGTAGTAGTTATTACCTTACTAGAGTTTTTAATAAAATCAACTATTGAGAGTGACTTACTCCTTAACTCATCAATTCTATCCTTACTTAATTTACGTGATAAGACATCTATCAGATCAGCGCGTCTCTCAAGCTCTTCTCGCACCAGCACCCCACCGCTTCCTCAGGTTTAGGTATCTTAGGTATGAGGTTTGCGAGAATCTTCTTAGCTTTCTCAACGTTCTCAGACATAACCTTAGCTACTTCCTCAGCGGTCACGGGCTTCTCAGCCCAAACATCGTAGTCTGTGACTAAGGCTATGGTAGCGTAGTGCATTTCGGCTTCTCTCGCTAAGTTAACCTCAGGAACTAGAGTCATGCCAACAATATCTGCTTTGAACACTTCCTTCCACACCCTAGATTCAGCCCTGGTAGAGAACCTAGGTCCTTCAATACACACGTAAGTACCTCTGGGGTGAATCTTTATGTTCAGTGTAGCACCTACGTCCAAGATTAGTTTCCTCAGCGTGGGGCAGAACGGGTCGGCCATGCTCACATGCCCTACCAGAGAACCGTCGAAGAAGCTGTAATCCCTCTTTTTGGTCATGTCTATGAATTGATCAGGAACTACTAAGTCGCCGGGAATGTAGTCCTCGCGTAAGGAACCCACAGCAGAAACAGCGACAACCCACCTAACACCCAGAGACTTAAGCGCCCAAATGTTAGCGCGGTAATTGATTTTGTGTGGTGGTATCTTATGGCCTCTTCCATGCCTAGGGATAAACGCGACTACCCTACCCGAATAAGAACCTACTAAGACATTATCGGAAGGAGGTCCGTAAGGGGTGTAGACCTTAAACTCCTTAACCCCCTCAAACATTCCTGGGTCGTATAACCCACTCCCACCAATAACTCCTATCTCAGCCTTAACAGAGGGTTTAACCAACACTTTTAAACACCACAAAATATATTTAGTCCTAAGCTTAAAACGTCTAAGGATCCTCTCAACCTGATTAGGATTTTTGGTGCGGGGGGTGGGATTTGAACCCACGCAGGCCTACGCCATCAGGGCCTAAGCCTGACCCCTTTGACCTGGCTCGGGCACCCCCGCCAATAATTATAAGTAGTTGACCCGTTAATAAGAATTTACGCATTACTTCCTCAACACACTACGTAGGGAGCGATCATAAACTAAGGATTATGCCAAGAACTGCTAAGAAAAGCAGGTTAAATAACGTGAGTATTGCTGTTACAGCGGAAACTAATTCAGGTCTCCACCCGTGTTTTTGAGACATTATGATGTTTATTAACGCTGGAGGCATTGACGAAACCAAGATTAACTGAAGCCCTCTAAACCATGAGATTCTGAAGATTAAAACAAACAGCAAGCTTATTAACGGGCTTACCAAAAACCTGAAAGACCCTACGAGAAGTGCTTCCCTCGAGTACTTCTTAAGCATGCTGAGTTTCACGGGTAGTCTCAAACCTAGTATTACCGCAGATAGATAACTCATGAGCGGACCTACCCAGAAAAGAGTGTTAGATACTAAGGCAACGTATTCTTCAAACCCGTAATGTAGGGTGAGCCCGGTTAGGAACCCTATAGTTACTGGATGCTTCAGAAACTTACCTACAGCAAGTCTCTCTGAGTGCATGAAGTCCGGGATAACAACGTTTAGTGTGACGGTGAAAAACCCGTAGATAGAGGCCACGTCTAAAGTGCCGAAGAAAGCCATGCTTACGGGGAATCCTAGGAATACGGCGTTAGGGAAAACGGAAGCTAGGAATACCGCCTCCCTCACGCCACCACCCTCGCAGCGCAATAATTTATACACGAAAACAAACATCACGAACATGAACGTCAGGAAGGAAGCTAAAACCCATAAATCCGAAACGTTTAACCCCCTCTCACCGAAGGTCTTGAAAAAAGTCAGAGGTATTAATACCCAGTAAACCACGTTAGTTAAGGTATTGACTAGGGGTTCGTAGAAAGCCTTCCCGTTGTACAGGTAGTTAACGAGTAACGCGAGGAGTATCAAGCCAGACATTACCGCTATCTCAGTCACCATTTACTGAAGACCTCGATACTAAGGTATGTTGAAGCCGAGACCCTTGAGAATCATCCTTACGGCGATGAACCATAAAACCAGCGCGAAACCTCTCCTCAAAGTTACTGACCTAGTCCTCTTAGTTATTGAAGCACCTACCTGAGCGCCTATTATCAGTGTTGGCGTCAAAGAAATCAGCAACCCCAGATCTACGTTCCCCAGGGAGTAGTGAGTTAAAGCTGATGTAACTGAAGTTATTGTGATAGCCATTGAAGAAGTTGCTACGGCATAATGTATTAGGAAGCCTAATGACGTTAGGAGAGGCACATTCACTACCCCGCCACCCACACCAAGAAGCCCTGCTACCAAACCCGCCAAGCAACCCCCCAACACTAACAGGACATAGTTTTTCACACACCACTCCACTGAGGCATTCCCAGACCCCCTACCACCATCTCTAGTAGCTATTATCCTTAAACCAACGAAAATCAGGACAACCCCGAAGACCGTCTTAAGTAAATCAGGGTTTAACACTTTAGTAAGTTGTGCGCCGAAATATGCTGTCACCGCAGCACTTACCGACAGTAGAATGCCTGCTCTATAAACCACGTACTTATACCTAGAGTACGCGATAGTTGAGGAGAGCATGTTGAAGAATATCGCGCCCGCGGAAGTCCCTACAGCAACCCTTATGTCAACCCCCATAATATTCAAGAGGGGGACCATCAGGAAACCCCCTCCGAGACCAAACATAGAACCCAGTATTCCCGCCGCAAGACCTATTAGGGAAGTCGCCAAGTAAATCAGCACTGTACGTCCCCTAACCTATCACGAGGTTTTCTCACGTATTCTCGCTAAGCCGTCAATTAGGGTTTGCAGACTATTCCTAAACTGCGTGGGTTGCTGGCCTAGGCCTACCCTGAGGTACCCAGGTATCTCGAAACATTCGCCCGGGTTAACCAACACACCATACTCCCTGAAAAGCTCGTAGGCAACCATTAACGTGTCGCCACTCCAGGGAATCTCGGCTAGAAAATAAGCTCCAGCTCTCGGCCACACTACCTCGAAGAGGTCTCCAGCTCCGGAGTGAGCCCATTTAAGAATCTCTAAATTACTTCTCACGATACTCTTAGCCCTCTCCCTAAGTCTCCTAAAGTTGTCTCGCTCAAGCATTACTGAAGCGATGTAATCGCTAAGTATTGAGGGCGCTATAGTAGTATAATCCTTCAAACTCCATAACCTGCTAATTAGTTTCTCAGAACCCGCCACCCACCCAACACGTAGGCCGGGCAACCCGTAAACCTTAGATAAGCCGGAAACAGACACGACCTGATCCGATAAAGCGATCTCGAGAACGCTCGGCCTAGGCTCCTGCAACTCAGAACCCCAGTAAACCTCGTCGAAAACTAGCGTCGTACCTGTTTTCTCAGCTTCATAAGAAAGTTCCTCCAGCTCTCTTCTCGTCATATAAGTGCCTGTAGGGTTGTTAGGGTCGTTCACGAACATAGCTTTAGGTTTGTGTTGCCTCATTAAGGAAATCGCATCATCTATCGGGAAACCCCAGCCCGGCGGATTTCTCCTCAAGAATATCACACGAGCTCCTAACCACTTAAGTAGCCCGGGTACTTGCATGTAGTTTGGGACATCAACCAACACCAAATCGCTTGACCTAACCAAACCAAGAACAGTTAATAAGTTAGCTTCGGCGGAACCGTTAGTCACGAGAACGTTTTCGGGACTCACAACACCCTCATAAATTTCCGAGATCCTCTCCCTAAGCTTCGGGGAACCTTTAGTCCACCCATACCCTAACTCAACCCTAGATAATTGGTCTAGGCTTAAGCCGTAATCAAATAACTCAGCAATAGATAGTGGGTGAACACCACTATCGCTAAGCAACACCCTAGCGCTAGTTTCATGAAGACTCTGCCATCTCTCAAGACAGAATACTGGAAACCCGCTCAAGACCTCACCAAACAAAGTTTGACGCAACACCTCTGGAAGCGAGGATCCAGGCACATCACACACCAAACCAAATGTAATTTAAGGAATATAAGGGTTCAGGATAAGGATTCTCTAACTAAACCAAGTGAATAAACATTGTAATATAATAATTTAGTCAGACCTCAAAATATTGAGGAGGCACGTACTCCTAGTTAATTCCGAAGCAATCAAGTCCGCTAATCTGAGAGGCTCCGGTATCGTGGAAACATGTTGAAGCGATGAAATCAGCTTGGATACCTCGCTTAAGCCTAACCCGTAAAGAGAAACTCTTAAATTCTTCTTACGCGTCACCACTTCCTGCGCCCTCCTATAATTACGTTCTATGACATCATACCTTTCTCTCCAATCAGTGAAGTGCTTTATTAGGGCTGCCCTCACCCTATCTAACTTCAGCTTAGTCTTAAACAGCACCACCACAGGAATCCCTGTCCGTACGTTAATTTCCTCCGGATCCACGAAGTTGAAGCCCGCTATCGTAACGCCGTCTAGGAAGACGGCGCTAATGTCGGTGGCGGAGCCTCTCCTTAAATCATTAATGATTTCCAGAGTTCTGGAGGTTCCGTCAGAGCCGTCCACAACTACGGTAGTTATTCTTGTATTTTCCGGCTTTTTACCCAAGCATAAAACGCCTACTAAGAGGGTCTTAAGTCTTAATTCCTTAAATTCTTGGGTGAAGTAGCCGTCATCTACCCCGATAGTTAGTGGGTCGCTCATCGCTTAATCAACTAGTTAAAGAGGGTTACTTGCTTAACGCTTTCGCGTCTTCTTTCAATGCCTTAAGTATTATGTTGAGGTCAACGGCTAACTCTATCTCCTTAGTTTTCCCGTACCTACCCCTGTTAACCACTTTAGCTATGACTAGACCCGCCATCTCTAGCTCACTCACTATGTCCGAGACCCTACGCTGCGTTACTGGTTCAAGCCCAAACGACTTAGCTATTTCACGATACTTCACGTACAAGTCCCCAGTACTGCTGAACCTCCCTCCTGCTAGGGCAGTAGCTAGTAAGACTAGCTTACTGTGTTGTGGTAGTGTCTGAACCACAGCTGAAACCATGTCGTTCTCTAATTCCTCCCTAGCTATCTTGACGTGCTCTATCCTAACCTGCTCCTCACCCAACCTCTCAGCTACCTCACCGGCTATCCTGAGTAAGTCGAGAGCTCTTCTAGCATCCCCGTGTTCCTTAGCAGCGATAGAAGCACAGTACTCAATCACCCCCTCAGTAACGACGCCCTGCTTAAACGCTTTCGAAGCCCTGTCCCTCAATATATCCGAGAGCTGTATCGCGTCGTAGGGAGGAAACAGTATTTCCTCCTCGCTCAGGCTAGACCTAACTCGAGGGTCGAGGTTATCTCTGAAGCGAACATCATTAGTTATCCCGATTACGGAAACCCTCCCCCTCTCAAGTTCCTCGTTAATCCTGGTCAGCCTATAGAGAATTTCGTCACCAACTCTCTTAACTAACGCGTCCACCTCGTCGAGAACTATAACCACTATCTTACCAGCCGAACCTATCTTGACCTTCAACCTACGGAAGACCTCCGCTGTAGAAAGTCCTGTGAAGGGAACCTTACCACCCAAAGACTCAACAAGCGTTGATAGAACCCTGTACGTCGTGTTCTCGTGCCTACAGTTTATGTAGACCGGAACAAACTTATCGTTGCCTGTCTTTCTAGCGTAGTCACCGATCCTCTTCAAAACATACTTAACCACGGCCGTCTTACCAGTCCCTGTCAAACCGTAAATAAATACGTTACTAGGCCTCTCACCCCTTAGCAGAGGCGAGAGTACCTCAGTCAACTTCCTTATCTGCTCCTCCCTGTGCGGCAAGTACTCCGGCACGTAATCAGATCTAAGAACCTCTCTATTCATGAAAACAGTCTTCTCAGACTTAACCAAAGTCTCAGTCACTATATCCCTCACACCGCTACCCAACTCTACTCACTCCATAGGAAGTAGTGGTCCCCCAAATAGTGACCAATACAAGTTAATAAGCGTAATTAATAAATGAATCCCTCGTTAATTATGACCCTAATTATGAAAGGCACAATAATAGAGGATAATACCACCACGACTACAATACCTTGGAAAGACCCGCATTCAACAATCCGTTAACGTATGCCGTCAGAACAAGCGCTGACTCGATAGACCCTCTAGAATTCATTATTAACCCGTTTGTCCCTAGAACACATTAACCTAAACTGAATCTACCGAATACACGCGCCTGACCTTCTCCCCGTCCTGAAGGGTGGGGGGTCAGTGTCTCCACGTCCATCTCACTAACAACTATGGATACCTCCCTAACGCCGCTGACTTTAGAGAGGTTCTTAGCTAGCGTGACCAGGGTTGGCTCCCTTATCGGCTTAAGTACGTCTAAGACTAGCTTCTTGAGCCCCATATTACCTGTATGCACCTCTTTAAATCAGAGTCTAACTTCAATATTTACTATTCAATTATTAAGTCTTTACTTAACCCTGACTCTATTGACTTTCTTGTTCGCCCAAGAATATCTTCTTATGCGTTTTGAGGCGCCGAAACCGCATGCGGCGCAATATCCTTTAGCCACGTTGTAGGAGTGCCTGCCGCACCTCCTACACCTTATGTGTGTTTTCCCCTTGCTTCGCTTACCCATGGAGGGCGTTCCTTTCATACTATATCACCTGAATCACACGGGCGACATGAATATTATGTTTTCTCCCCTAACAACGACTACGCCCAACTTTCTTGACTCGTTTTCTAGTATTTCTTCAGCGTCTTCGAGAACTATGTTGAGGTGTTGATCAAAGCTTCTTAAGACCCCCCTAAGCAGCTTATTACCACGTAGTTTAACTAGTATTAGCTTGCCAAGATTCTCACTCAGTAATCGTTGGGCCGCGTCACTCATCCTCAACACCTATCTTGAGTTAACCACTAAAACTATATAGTGCTGGCTTTAAATATTTCAGTGTTTTAATGAGCGTGGGTGAGGTATGAGTAGGTATCCTTTGAGGAAGAAGGAGCTTAAAGAGCTCGAGGAATATTTAACGGCTCAGTTCCCTAAACTCGCTTCAGTTTTAGGGAGGTTGGAGGCAGGCTATATAATAGAGTTAGAGGATGTGGGGAGGCAGGACATCAGCCTAGTAATCCTCAACGAACTCCCAGCGTTCATTCAAGTAGGTAGGGACCTCAGGATACCGACTCTAGTATTAGTGAAGATGTCGGGGATTGAGAGCACTCAGTACGCGGTGGTTGATGAAGGTGCGGTCAAACACCTCTTAAACGGTGCGGACGTTATGTCGCCCGGAATACGGGAATGCTCTAACTTCCAGGAGGGTGCTTTAGTAGCTGTCTGGAATCCAACGAAGGAAACACCGCTCTGTATAGGTAGGGCTTTAATGAGTTGTGAGGAGATAATGAGGGTACGTAAAGGAAAAGCGATAAAGAACGAGCACTACGCTGGGGACAAGATATGGAGGAAATGTTTAGAGTTACTGGCTAGTAAGAGCAGGTAGGTCTGAGCAATGCTTAAAACTTTCAGGTCTTAATGTAGTGGGTTTGGGATGTATCCGCTAGTAGGGTTTGTTTGCAAGCCTAGGAGAGAAGTAGGGAAGGTGCTTAAGAAGGGCCGCCCCTCAGACCTAAAGATAGGTATCTTAACACCCATGCCTTATGAGGCGGCCGTAAGCTCCCTCTTCATGCAGTTAGCTTACTACTATCTTAACAGTCTTGAAAACATCGTAGCGTTCAGGTACGTATACGATGGCGAGGAGGACGTCGTCGAAGCACTTGACGCTTGCTTAAACCCTAAGAATCTCGATGCCTTACTCATATCAGCCTCGTTCGAGCTTGACTACCCCTACATCGCCAGGATCTTAGCTGGGTTAGGGATACTCCCAAGAAAGGACACGGCAAGACCTATCGTGGTCGTGGGGGGTTTATCGCCTACATCGAACCCGCTCCCACTATCTAAGATAGCTGACGTAGTAGTTATAGGTGAGGCAGAACCAATACTAGATAAATTAATTGATTTGCTGGGGTACTCAAACCCTTTAAGTAAGATGAGGGAGGAAGAGAACTTAATGACTTTCCCCCCTGAAGGTCTTAAACGTAAGGCTCTAGTAAGAGATTTAGATAACGCGTTCTTCCCTATCACGCAGACCCACCCGTTAGATGAGGAGCCCGCGTACGGTCACGGACTAAGAATAGAGATCTCAAGAGGTTGTAGGAGGTTTTGCGCTTTCTGCTTGGAAGGCCACGTATCAGCGCCCTTCAGGTACAGGTCTTTAAGCAGGGTAGAAGACATCATCTCTAAAGGACTTAAGCTCATCCTCCTGAAGAGAGTGATTTTCTACTCGCTCTCGTTCTTTGACGTGCCTTACGCGGAGACACTGCTCGAGAAGCTAGTGTCTGAGGGTGTCGAGTTCAGCGTACCCTCACTAAGACCCGATTACCTAACCGAGAAGCGCGTGGAGCTAATCGCTCGCGGGGGTCAGAGAACACTGACCATAGCTCCCGAGATCTTAATACCTGAAATCTCGTGCCCCATAGGTAAGTGTTTCGATATCGAGAGTCTTAAGGAGTTATTAATTCATTCAGCCCTAGCAGGGTTCAGACATGTTAAGTTATACCTCATGACGGGCTTCCCTAAAGAAGACGTGGAGGTTAGTGTTAACGCTATCGGGAAGTTAATTCAAGAAGTTTTGAAAGCGGGGGTGAGGATACCACCTAATTTCCTTAGGTTGAGCGTTAACTTACTAGTCCCGAAGCCTTGGACCCCCTTCCAATACCTCCCGCCACAACATGTCAAACAAAAAGAGGGTAACCTACGCTTATTCCAGAAAAGCTTGGGGGGTAAGTGCGTGGAGGTCGAGACTCATAGTGCTGACTGGTTATTTGCTCAAGCTCTAATAGGTCTCGGCGATGCCAGGATCTCAAACCTGGTAGTAGAACTCGGTGTTAGGGGGGTAACACTAGGTAATCTCAAAAGATTGATTAGAGAGCTGAAAATCGATGAATTACGTTACGTTAAGGAGGGCTGGGAGGAACCGCCGTGGATGAAGTACCTAGACCTAGGCATCAATCCGAAGTATTTAGAAACGAGGTACAGAATATTAGTCTCAAACACGAACTAACAATTCCTCAGCAGACGATTAATAACCTTGTACGTTAGCTTTAGAGCCTCATCACCGAAGACTATCCTCAACTGCCGAATCCTGAAGGACTTCTCAGGTGGAAAGATTTAAAAGGATTAAGTAACTCTAAATTAATGGGCCGGTAGCTCAGCCTGGAAGAGCGCTCGGTTGGCATCCGAGAGGCCCCGGGTTCAAATCCCGGCCGGTCCACCACACCCCAATAAAGAGCAAGCTGATTCTGTGGTTTAGGGTTTCTTAGCGAAGATCTTGGTTGGAGTTACTTTATGGAAGACCCTGCCCGCTCCGTGAAGCAGTACGTTAGTCTTGCTGAAGTCAATGCTCCACTCATCAACCAATCCTTCCAGGACCTTGACTAGGAGTACCTCGAAGACGTAGAAGTTCACCTCACCTACTGGGATTCTCTCGTACACTTTACTCTCTAATATTGCTATTGAGCCCTTCAACCCAGGCGGCTTGACGAGAGTGCTTGGAACTAGCTCGAGAGAGAACTTACTAACCTTATCCACATCTCTACCTGACACTGAACCTATGTTGTAAACTAACTGTAGCAGTGCGTCGCTGGGTACGTTAATGGTTGCTTCACCCAAGCTCTCTAAACATTCGTTAGTAAAAGTTTCTCTATCTACCACGACACCGACAGTAGGGGGTTCCTCGCTGATAGGAGTGTTCCAGCTTGCGGGCATGAAGTTAACTCTATTATTGGCGCAGAGGGTCCCTAATACTATCGTGAATCTAGGGTGGAGTACACGGTAATACTTTCCTCTATACTCAACGTACACTTCAAATCACCTAGTTATAATTAGCTTCAAATCTTATAATAATGTCGTTTAAGTCATCATTAAACAACTAAAGCTAGTGAGTCAAGCACTCTCGGCTTGTAAACCTCTACGGTGGCTGGTAACGAAGACTTCTTTTTCTTACGTTCTTCTATGAGGTTGTAGAGCTTGTTAATGGCTTCCGGCTCGCCGTGATTCAATATTATCTTCTTTGGCTTAGGACTCAGGTTTTCTAAGTACGCGAGTAGCTGGTTCTGGTCTGAGTGTCCAGAGAAGCCTTCTATGGCTTCAACCTCTATATTAATAGTTATGGATTCTATCTTGTTTTCAGTAATTAGGTTAACGTTCTTAACCCCGTCCTTAACCTTACGTCCTAGAGTACCCTCCACCTGGTAATTAACGAATAGTATGGTGTTTTTAGGATCTGGAGCCATGATCTTGAAATACTCTACTGCTGGACCGCCTGTCAGCATTCCGGAGGTAGCTAGTATTATGGCTGGCTCGTCAGAATCCACTATCTCCACCCTGGCTTTCCCGCTTTCCACGACCTTGAATGATTTGTGTAGGAACGGGTTTCTACCCTCGTTTATTAAGTTACGTATCTCGCTGGACAGTAAGTCGGGATAAGCTGTGTGAATAGCTGTCACCTCGTTTATCATGCCCTCCACGTATACCGGGGTTTCAGGTATTTTACCCTCGTCTATAGCTGTCGCTAGGATAGCCAACACTTCCTGAGCTCTACCTACTGCGAGGGTAGGTATCAACACCTTACCCTTCCTCTGAAGAGTTCTATTAATCACTTCCACGAACTTCGCTTCCGCCTCATCCCTAGGTAATTGCACGGTGTTCCCGTAGGTAGACTCCATTATGAGGGTATCAACCCTCGGAAACTCCGTGTGCGCCTCGTCAAGCAGTCTAGTCTTCCCGTACTTGAAATCACTCGTGTATACAACGTTATGTAAGCCTACACCGATATGGAAGTGCGCTATGGAAGAACCTAGTATGTGACCAGCACGATAGAAAGTGAGTCTGACGTCAGGAGATATGTCCGTGACCTCACCGTACTTTAAAGTTATGGTATGCAGTAACGCTTTATGAACGTCCTGCAGGTCGAAGGGGAGGGGCCTGCCCTCACGTCTAGAAATGTCTAGCAAATCTAGCTGAAGTAAAATCATTAAATCCCTAGTAGCTTCAGTCGTGTACACAGGACCCTCATAACCAAACTTGAAGAGTAGGGGAACGAGACCGCAGTGATCGAGGTGCGCGTGGGTAACCACGACAGCGTCTATGTCCTCTAAAGACACGTCAACAGCATCTAGCCTAGGCATTGATTGCTTAAAAGTCGGGGCTGAAGGGTTATACCCGAAATCAACTAAGATCTTAGATTCCTGGGTTTCGAGAAGTATTGAGGAACGCCCTACCTCCTGGAACCCTCCCAGAGCTGTTATCCTCACGTAGGGATCCTTAAACAGCGTGTCCCTATGTATCCTATCACCTATGTTCCTAAGTATCTTCCTCCTAATATCTGACTGCGATATCAAGTATTTTATCGTGGACTCAAGTATTAAAGACCTGAGAGGCGGTTTCCTAAGTATGTGAGGTCTCCAGCCAGTCTCCATGAATATCTTGTTGTACAGCTGACGCTTATCTTTGAAAAAGACTGCCGGGTTAGTTGTCTTGATTATTACCTCCCCTAAAACCTCGTCGAAAGTTATGTCTTCCTTAGTTAAGCCTAGATCAGGAGGTACTTCGTTAAGTATTATTTCTAAAGCGTCATCAACATCCCTACGCGAGGACTCGTCAACCCTGACAACCACTCTCTTCTTTATGATCTTAGCTATGGACTTGATCGTTTCCTCTTTCTCTAGAACACTCTTCACGTCCCTCAAGTATATCGCTATCTCAGGACCCTCAAACTCTATCTTAGTTAACCCAGCCTCTGGAGGTATGTTCTTGTATATCTCCTCTAAAATCTTCAACCTAACCTTATCGATTAAAGCCACTCAGTAAACCCCCTACCACAAAGCGAGAGTGTTTATCTCGATAGAGCCTTTCTTTACTACAGCTACGTCTACTCCCTCACCGCTAAACACGTCTCTCCTAGTCGATGCTCTGATAGCTTCTAAAGCTAGCTTAACAGCTTCCTCAACACTGAGGTCTGGTGAGTACCTACTCTCTATCAAACCTATGGCGACGGGGCTACCGGATCCCGTCACTGCGTAGTTCTCCTCCGTATAGTCACCGAACCACTGAACAGCGTATAGTCTTGGCTCCGTATCGTAACCCCCAACTATCAGCTGTACTTCGAACGGGAAGTACTTGTACGTGTTGAGCAGAAGCCCTAAATACGAGACCAGGGTTCTAACTGGTACTTGAACCCCCTCCTCATACTTGAACTTCCTCGCTAGATATTGGAGTTGTGATGCGAGTATCTGTGCGTCCGCAACCAACCCTGCTATAGACATCACCACGTGATCATCTATCTTGATGATCTTCCTAACCCTCTTATGAGCTATGAAGTAACCCTGACTAGCTCTCTTATCCGCAGCTATGACTACGGAATCCCTCAACTTCAAGCCGACTGTAGTCGTCCCATGCAAAACTTTCACACGCCACCACCTAAACTTCTTAGATTATGATCTTTTTAAGTAGATTACGGATCTCCCCATACGAAATATATTTACAGCGATAATAAGTTTAACTTTAGGTGCGGGAATTGAGGAGAGAACCTCACGTGATTGACCTACCTAAGAAGGTAATTGTCGGGGAGAACGTAATATGGCAAATCCCTAAAGTTATTCAGGAGCTCAGGCTAGGCAGGAAAGCCCTCATAATCACTGGACCCAACGTCTGGGGCTTAGTAGGGAAAGCTATTGAGGAGATGATGTCCTTAAGTAACTTGAGTTACGAGGTGGTCAAGGTTTCTAAACCTACTTTAGGTGAGGCAGAGGGCTTGAATGAAGTCTTAAACAAGTTCCTGCCAGACATGATAATAGGTTTGGGCGGGGGGAAACCCATAGACATCGCTAAGTATCTCTCCGCAAATTCTGGGACTCCCTTCATAAGCGTCCCAACAACCTCCTCACACGACGGGATAGCCTCACCGTTCGCCTCACTCAGGGGAGGTAGCAGGATCACCTCGGTGCTGGCTAAGCCTCCCGTAGCAGTCATAGCGGATTTAAGCATAATAGCTTCAGCACCGGCTAGAGTGATTAAGGCCGGTGCGGGCGACCTAATAGCCAAGTTTACGGCGATTCTAGACTGGAGACTCGCTCACAGACTTAAGGGAGAGTATTACGGTGATTACTCGGCACAGCTAGCTCTACTCTCGGCAAAACACGTCGTGAATTACTCTGACGTAATCTCCAAGCTGTCTTTAGAGGGCGTACGCGTCATAGTGGAGGGCTTGATAAGTTCCTCAGTAGCTATGTGTATTGCTGGGAGCTCCAGACCTGCTAGCGGCTCTGAACACTTATTTAGTCACGCTCTAGACTCCATAGCTAATTACCCGGCCCTACACGGGGAGCAGGTAGGGCTCGGCACGATAATGATGTCATATCTTCACGGAAAGGAGTGGAGGAAAATAAGGAAAGTCCTTAAGAAAATCGGTTTACCGACCACGGCTAAGGAGTTGGGGGTTAGGGACGTTGACGTGATAGAAGCCTTAACGATGGCTCACAAGATAAGAACAGAGAGGTATACGATCTTAGGTGAGAGTGGTTTGACGTACGAGGCTGCGGAAAAACTAGCGAGAGAAACGGAAGTCATAGACTAACCCTACAAATTAAACATCTCTCCCGGAGCTAGGAAGCGTTTTAGGGAAATAACGCTAGAACTATTTTTGGGTTCTATGCGGTAGGGTCGGGAGATACTCTACGGCAGGTCTTCTCGCGGCTTCCTGAGGGTATAATGACATCAGCTTATATATTGCTGGAGGTATTTCTGTTCTCACGTTAAGTCCTAACTTTTTAAGTTCCTCAGCCGTTATGGGCCAGTCATGCGTGTATCTCCCCATCACCAGCTTATCGATAACTAACTCGATCTCATCTTGAGGTAGTTTATTCTCGAGCAACTTCCTCACAAGATCCTTAGTTTGGTTTAGAGCTTTCTCAGCTATATCAGCGAGAACCAAGATCTCGTCACTGACTTTCTCAACACCCTTCTCTGTAAAGAACCTGTCTGAGTGCTTATTTGCGGGTCAACAGGACCTAAAACCGCGTCAGGATCCATCCAGATTTCATCAGCTGCTAAAGCTATGAGGGTTCCTCCACTCATAGCGTAGTGTGGCACGACCACAATCTTCTTGCCGGGATGTCTCTTAAGCGCTAGCGCTATCTGGGAAGCGGCTAACATTAAACCACCGGGGGGTGTGCATTATGAGCATTATGCCCTTATCGGCTGGCGCGGTTCTTATAGCACGCAAGATTTCCTCGGAATCCTCTATATCTATGAACTTATCCGACAAGTAAGAGAGGTATGCCGAATAAGGTTATTCTCTCATGTCTGTGAATCAGGGTCATGACCTTAGAATTATAGAATTCTTCAAGACTCCTTATTATCGAGATTCGAGCGTTCCTAAGTGACGAGTACCTTAGCTGAGGATACTATAAAACTAACAAATATTCAAACAATGAAGAAAAACCAGAGAAAATCAGTAAAACCTGGTACATCATCCAACTCAATTACCTCATTAATAATTACAACACAAGAACCTTAATAAACTTCTCAATATCGCTTCAGGTTACGTGAGCGTTCGCTAAACTCGCGTCAACTTTAGTACGAGTTCTCTTAAGTCACGAACTTAATATAACTTATTTTCCTTATTGTTAACTTACTTTTAGAGATATTCACTATGATGATTAGATCCGCGAATAACGACGCAGTGTTTAAGGCGAGTAGGGAGAGGCTTGTTAAGTCGTTGATAGAGGAGGGTATCCTTAAGAGTGAGGATGTTATTAGGGCTATGCTGACAGTCCCTAGAGAAGAGTTTGTTCCCGCTAAGTATAGGGAGTTGGCGTACTTAGACACCCCGTTATCAATAGGTTGCGGTCAGACTATCAGCGCTCCCCACATGGTCGCTATAATGACTGAAGCCCTCAAAGTGTCTCGAGGTAATAAAGTCTTGGAGATCGGGACTGGGAGTGGTTATCAAGCCGCGATCATAGCCGAGATAGTTAAGCCTGAAGGCCATGTATGGACTGTTGAGATAATACCGGAGCTAGCTAGGTTCGCGGAAGAAAACCTTAGGAGAACAGGCTACTCAAGTTACGTGACGGTAATTGTCGGTGATGGGAGTAAGGGGTACCAAGACGCCGCACCATATGACAGAATAATAGTTACGGCGGCAGCGCCTAAAATACCTGAACCACTCATAACTCAACTCAAAGACGGCGGTCGGATGGTGATACCTGTTGGTGACGCGTACATGCAAATCCTCAAAATAATTGAGAAAAGAGGGAATTCATTACACGTTGAAGACTCAGTACCCTGTGTTTTCGTCCCCTTACTCGGTGAGTACGGGTTCAAGAAAAACTTCTGGCTCGCTAACGATCCCCACCCCTAAAGAGCAGGATCTCATCAAATGGTGGATGCTTAAGTAGTATTTAGTTCAAACCCGTCCGTTGAAGAACTATGCAAGATTATAAGGCGCGTTACCCTTATATTTAGGTGCTGGAGGTCGAGATGCCTGTAATAACGTTAATTAATCACTTGGTTGCTAGGGAAGGGTTTAGGTTTATTCAGGGACAGCCTTCCGAGGAGTGTTTGAAGTGTAGGTTGAGGCCCGTGTGTCTAGATAAACTGAAGCTTAACCACTTGTACGAGGTAGTTAAGGTCACTAACATTAAGAACCCTTGCAAACTATACGGGTATGTAACAACTGTGGAAGTCGAGGAAAGACCGATAATGCTGGTAGTGCCTAAGAGGTTAGCGTTAGAAGGTCTTAAGTTTGCTCGTAAGTCTATAGAATGCAATGAAATTAAATGCCCTTATCGTCCTTACTGTAACATAGAATACCTTAAGGGTAACGTGTCAATCAAGATTGTGAGGGTTATGGATAGGGTTAACTGCCGGGCATCCAAAGAATCTATGGTCTTGGTCGAAGCAGTGTTAGCGGATTAGCTTAGTGTTTATCTGCACTATCTCGTCGGTCACGGTATTTCCTCTAACGTATTTCCTTCTTCTCTCGCCCTCGTCTCGCGGGTGAAAACCTGGCGGTTCTGAGAGCAGCAAAGCTTTCTTAATCCCCCCTTGTAGTGAGGGAATCATCGGGAAACCAGAGCTATCTGAACCGCCAGTTATTAGAAGCTTCCACTCAGCCGGCAATCCTACGACTGAGGCGGGAACAGTATCACCTATCTTCTTACCTATGAGCGCGTTAGCCTTATCGCCTGTCACAGCAATCTGGAATGAGGCAGCCCTGAAGATCTCGCCTAAAACCTCCTCCGAGCCTACCTTTTCTGAAAGAAAAGCTGAAGGGACAACGACAGTGTCTGGCGGGACTGAGGGGTCATCAACTAGCTTAACGGTCAGGTTGACTTTCTCCTTATTAGTCTTGTTTTTCCATATCCTGAGCGTGGCAATACCTAGAGGGGAGTTAACGGCTTTCTTGGTCTCTGGGTTAATCTTGCATATAGTCAGAACCCTATTATTCTTATGTTCCTCACCATAGCTTAAATCACTAGAACCCACTACCTTAACTAACAAAGGCTTTGGGTTCACAGCTTCCGGATCCGAAACCACCACCTTAAACTCAGGCATTACATTTACTCACCTACTCGCTGTTAAATTTTTGGAAAACTAAATAAATAAGCTTTCACGACCTGACATCACCGCCCCAACACTGGAAGGTAACATCATCATTGCAGGGAAGAGATACGCTAGTTACGGGCTCGCTCCTACGCAATCGCTACACAGCCCCGTTCGAGAGGTTCCCGACCGTGGAGACGTTCTACAAACTCGCGGGCACGAGCCCTACTATGTACGCCCTCGCGTTAACTCCTCTTCTCAAGTTTTCGATCAAGCTTCTTTTTATGTCTGCAGCAGACTTAGTTGAGTTTATAGCTAGAGTATTTCGACTCACGTGTGCGGATTTCCTGATTATTATTCTTCGGTCATCACTTAACTCAAGTCTCGGATCACCCCTACCTACAATCAAGTCGTACTCTCCTGACTCATCAACAAGTAATATGAGGATTACGGAATTCCTACTCCTTATGATCTGTTTTAATTCTTGGTTTAAGTCTGCTAACCCTTTATCAGCGCTAACCCCTATTATACAATCTCCTCTAGGCGTCAAGTAGTTTTCTTTAGTTATTTCGAGTGTGGTCTTATGTGTTGCTCTAACGTTGGGGTGTCCTTTAAAACTTACTACGTCTAACCCGGTGAAGTACTTAAGATCTGAAAAATTCGTCACGTTATCTTGGCGGTTTATGAGTTCCTTCAGTATACTTCCGGAGCTCTCCACTCTCCCCACACTTCTCTCAATGTCTTGGAGATCTCGCCTAGCGTCGCTTTATGCTTAACTGCTTCGTAGATGTACGGGAATATGTTCACGTCTTCCTTCTCGGCGGCTTTCCTGAGCTCGTTTAACGTATCCCTAACCTTCATAGAGTCTCTTTCCTTCCTAAGTTGCTCCAGCCTGAGTACAACCCTCTCCCTGACTTTAGGATCTACCTTGAGAATTTTTATGCTTGGGGTTTCCTCCTCTATGAGTGTGTTAACACCTATTATCGGTACCTCACCCCTCTCAACCCTTAACTGCCACTCATACGCTGCTCTAGCTATCTCTCTCTGCGGGTAACCTAACTCAATAGCTTTAATCATGCCTCCCAACCTATCGATTTCATCTATTATTTTCCACGCCCTCTCCTCTATTTGGTCAGTAAGCCATTCTATGTAGTACGAACCACCGAGAGGGTCTACAGTGTCGATAACTCCTGACTCGTAGAGCAGTACCTGCTGTACCCTAACAGAAAGCTTAACGGACTCTTCGGTAGGTAACGATAACGCCTCATCGTATGAGTTAACGTGTAGTGATTGCGTACCCCCCAGAACCGCTGCCAGCGCCTGCAACGTAGTCCTAATCAAGTTAACCAGTGGTTGCTGGGCCGTGAGCAACACGCCGGCTGTCTGCGTGTGGAATCTGAGCATCATTGACCTAGGGTCTTTAGCGTTGAATCTATCCCTCATGATCTTAGCCCACATCCTCCTAGCAGCTCTAAACTTCGCTATCTGCTCGAATAAGTTGGTTCTAGCTGCGAAGAAGAAGGACAGCTGCCCGGCGAACTCGTCTACGTTCATCCCCCTCTCAAGAACCCAATTAACGTACTCTATAGCGTCAGCTAGTGTGAAAGCTATCTCCATAGCCGGGGTCGCGCCAGCCTCCTCAAAATGATAACCCGAGATACTAATAGAGTTCCACTTAGGTATGTTCTTAGCAGCGTAGATTATGAGGTCCGTCGCGTACCTCATGGAAGGTCTCGGCGGGTATATGTAGTTATTCCTAGCTATATACTCCTTCAGTATGTCATTCTGGACAGTCCCCCTCAGCAAAGATTTACTTATGCCTCTAGACTCGGCGACGGCAACGTACATCGATAATATCTCGATAGCTGTGGCGTTTATGGTCATGGAGGTAGAGATCTTATCCATGGGGATATCCTGAAACACTAGAGCCATCTCGTTAACTGACGGCATAGAAACACCGACCTTACCGACCTCATACCAAGCCAGCTTGTCGTCAGGATCTAGACCTAACTGTGTTGGGAGGTCGAAAGCCATGCTAAGCCCTGTCTGGCCGATACTCAAGAGGTACTTGTAGCGAGAGTTTGTGTCTTCAGCGGATCCAAACCCAGCGTACTGCCTTATAGTCCAGGCACGACCCCTGTACATAGTCGGATATACTCCCCTAGTGAAGGGGTAGGCGCCCGGGAACCCTAACTTACTTAAGTAATCCCATCCAGCACCCTCCGTGTCTAGAGGGGTATACAAACCCTTAATCTCCAGTCCTTCCTCAGAAAGGAAACGAGACTTCGCCTCAGGAGCTTTCTTAATCGTTGGCTGGAGAACCTCATTAACCCACTCACTAAACTTTTCTCTAAGCTTCTCTAAATCAGTCATTCATGCCCCACCCTCTCAACCAACTCAAGCAAAACCCCGCCAGTCGACTTCGGGTGAACGAAATTTATTTTCCTAGAACCCCCCGAGACCGTCCTCGCTTTATCATAGACCAGCACGGCACCCCTGTTCTTAAGAACCTCAGTAGACTTATCGACATCATCAACTCTTATCGCTATGTGGTGTATCCCCTCACCCCTCTTCTCAATGAACTTACTTATAGCCGAGTCTTGAGTGGTTCCTTGAAGTAACTCTATGTACGTCTCACCCACCTTAAACATAGCTACCCTAACGTTTTCCTCAGGCACCTCCTCAATACCCTCTAGTTCAAGCCCTAACACGTCCTTATAGAACTTCACGGCCTCTTCCAGGTTCTTGACTGCAATACCTATATGATCTATCCTCACGTACTACCCACCTCACACGCCTTTTCAAAAACCTCGGTTACCTTCTTAAGCGGCGTTCCTGGAGTAAGGACCTCGAAAACCCCTAACTTCTTCAGTTCCCCCACGTCTTCAGGAGGTATTATCCCTCCGACTATGACCGGTATGTTAACTCCTCGCTCTCTCAACAACTTAAGTAAGTCATTAACGAGTTCTAGGTGTGAGCCAGAAAGTATGGAGACACCTATCGCGGCAACGTCCTCCTCCACAGCCGCTTCAGCCACGTCCTCAGGGGTTTTATGCACGCCTAGGTACACTACCTCAAACCCAGCATCCCTCAAAGCTCTAGCAATGACTTTAGCGCCGCGGTCATGCCCGTCTAAACCGAGTTTAGAGACCAGAACCTTCCTCCTAACACTCTTAGTTTGGGTTACGGCTTCAGACACCGATAAGGTCACGTGACCCCCCATATAATTAGCGACATAATCCTAATAAGAGTTAGTACTCAAGTTGTGGAAACTTGTCAAAAACGGTACGTTAGAGGTCTTTGCTCATCATACAACATATGAAGAAACCCTCAGTGAGGTGTTTATGTGGGTGTAGACGCATAAAGTGACTGTGATGCTCGTAGGACTCATAACCTTCTGAAGCCCATTGAATAGGCCTGTAAAACCTGACCTTCTCGGAAACCGTGTTAGCTACCTCCTCACCCTCCTCCGGCATTAGAGAACAGGTCGAGTAGACCACTGTCTCACCTAACGTCACGGACCTACTAATCAGTTCTTTCTGCACGGCGGAATAATATCTTACTTTAGACTCTGTTAAGGTTATTTTAAGACCGGGATCTTTAGACACAGCACCACTATTACTACACGGCGCGTCTAGGAGAACCTTATCGAAAACCCTCCTTAACTGTATATTCCTCGAGTCGTTAACAACTACGTAGACCTTGCTTAAGTCAACTCCAAGCTTCTCTAATAGTTGACGCCCCATCAACGATCTCTTATAGCTTATGTCTACGGCAACGACCCTCGCTCTATTATCTGACAACATCGCTATTAAGGAGGTCTTCATCCCTGGCGCGAAAGCCATGTCTAGAACGACATCCCCTGGTTGAGGGTTCAGCGCTTCCACGACCGCAACCGACGCTTTATCTTGTAGTATTAGCTCATAGTTTTTCACGGTGCTGAGGAGTCTGACCGGCTTGGGACTCTTGATTATCTGAAGTAGGTAAGGGTAGTTAGAGTCAACAACGTAATCGACGCCCTCACGACTCAAAGACCTCAAAACCCTTTCTTCAGAAGCTTTCAGGGTGTTGATCCTAGCCCATAAAACCCTCTTACTAAGAGATTTGAGGAGTTCACGCACCTCACTACCAACCAGACTAGAGAGTTTCTCGTAAAACCAGCGATTAACACCGTACCTACACCATTCGGGAAGACCTTCCTCGTTCACACCCCCCTCAACCCACGCTCTAGCATAACTGCTATAGCTCTTACCAACCCCTAAGAAACACTTCACTTTAATGTAGTCAGAAATAAAATCCCTTGCTGCGTTGTATAGGGCCTCCCTCTCAAACAAGCTCAGCTTACAGACGCCCTTACAAGCCCTCTTAAACGCTACGTCAACAGAGACCCTGTAGTTAACGACATTGTAAAGAACTCTTGAAAGAATTTTAACCACTAAACGCTTACTAAGACCCTGTAGACCGTCACGTTCCGCGCTCGGAATCCCTGACCACACCCTACTAAAGTATTAACAGGACCATTATGAATTCACCACAACCTGCTTAAGAGGCAACTAAGTCGTGAGAGAATTTCTCAGTTCGTCGCGAGATCCTCATCCCTCAGTCTGGAGCGGCTACATCATCAAATTGAATAATGACTACAAACCTTATTAACTTAAGCTCCCTCAAACAGATTACGTGGTCTCAGCATATCTCTTAGCTTTTTTGTAAGTGCCGGTAATCCTTTCCGGGAACACTTGGGTTAAGAGTTCCTTCCTCTCTAAGTACGCTAAAGCAAGCAACACGCTCCACCTATAGTGATTCCTGACCCTGATCACCGCCTTCGAAGTTTTTTCGCTAAAGTATAGGACTCTCGGAGACGCTTCTGAGTATCCTCTCCTCCCGTATAACTCTATGAAGGCCTCGTCAATACGTTTCTGTAACTCACTAACGCCGATATTACTTGAGCTAATCAACCTCACAACTAAATACCTGTTCTTGAACCTTCTACGCTTCTCAATACTCTTAACGACGTGCCTCAAAACTCTCGAATTCAGGGTGCCTAGCACGTGCCTGATCTCACGCCGGAACATAATTAATTGAAGCAAAGCGATCACAGCAAGGATTAAAGCTACTGAAGCTACTACTAGGTAAACAGCCTCAAACAACCCCGTCAAAACCAGCACCTCTGAGGATGGATACAGGATTCGTAGTGAGTGCCGAGAGCGCCTTAACCTCGGAAAGACCTAACTCTAGTAAGAGAGCGTAATATATGATCGGGTGGTGTACCTCATTTAAGTTACGTGCCCCACTACCTAAAGCTATGGTAATCCGGCTCCTCTCGTAAAAACTTAGTAGTATGCGAAGACCTGAAAGATCCCTCCCAGAAGATATTAGATCTAGAATTTCCGACGCGTTAATTATCACCGGCATTCCCACGTTAACTAACTTCACGTAACTCTTCTTAAACTTGCTATCAGTCAGTAACCTGCCCCCCACCTCCACAGCGTTTAAGACTTTCAGTACCCGGTTACTTAACTTCAGTTCATCAGGCGTTCTAGCTGAAAGCACCTTAAGTGACTTACCCTTAATTGCTTGAGGAACCTCCGTATAGCTCACGGTAGTGCACGGAATTAGCTTAACATCACTTAACGTTGTGAAATCAGGTATGTCTCGCAGGACTATGGCGGAGTACGCGTAATTACTAGCTTTCTTAACTAATTGATTAAGTAGTGAGGGAGGGGTCTTATTACTGACGTCTACGTACTTAAACCGCATTCCTCAAACACCTTAATCACGTAATCACTTAAATCTCTCAGACTCTTAACCCCAACTATCGTCGCTGATACCCTGATCACGTCATCCCCGTCCATCAACATAATACTCCCTAGGAAAGCGTCTTGCTTGCTAAGTCGTAAGTATATTAAGGAATTTTTAGGGCCTACACGTCTATGCAACGTGGCGACGAAGATAGATCTATCTGCTGAATTCAGGGAGCATAAGATGTGTTTGAACGCGTACTCACTATCCTCCTTGTCTCTTAACCTTGCGGTGATCAGGGTTATCGGGTTCCCGTAATGCCCCTGCACCACCTGCTCCTCAATTAAAGCCTTCTCCCTCAGCCGTGTCGGTAAAACGTTCAGGACTGCGTGCTTCACCTTACTCAAGTCTTCAGTACTGTGTGAGAAAACACTTAGAACTAAGTTACTTACAACGTATTTCTTGCTCATGATTACTTCTCAAGACCTAACTCCTTAGCTTTATCTTGCGGTAATATTAGTCTCGCGCCTCTTGATGCCTCGTGCCTCTTTCTCAACTCCCTCTCCCTCGCTTTCTTCTTCCACTTCCAGTGATGAGTTCCTCTAACCCCTCTATTCCCTAGAAGACCCCTCATCCTCCTCCCAGCCATGGTCTTGCCCCTGAAAACCCTGCCTCTCTGGGAGGGGGACGTCACCCAGTTTATGTCAGGGTCTGACTTTATCGACGGGTGGTTGGGGTCTACTAATATCACCTCAAAATACTCGTAGATCCCGTCGTCACCAACCCAGTAAGAACCGAGGACCTCTAAGTTACGGAATTTCCTAGCAGCCTTTTCCTCAGCAATTAATTGCTGAGGCTTCTCCGGAGCGTAACCGTAGACACCCATTCTCTTAGGTCTACGCCCCGAGTTAGGTCTAGGCTTACTTAAACCACCCTTCTTAACCTTAACTCTCGCCACGACAAAACCTTGCTTGGCTTCATAACCTATCGCTCTAGCTCTGTCAAGTCTAGTTGGTTTATCAACCCTGACTACCGTGGGAGCTCTTCTCCACTCTATGTATCGCTCCCTCATCAATTCCTTCATAGCGGCAGAGTCGAGATTCTTCCACGCTTCCGCTATGTAGCTATACACCGATTTCGCCATCCTACTCCTCACTTCCTTCAGATAATGTTTCAAGGGTTTAAAAGACCTTAAACGAGGAGAACACGCGCTATCTAGTCGAGACCACCTTGACTACGTCGTTATTCTGCAACTCGTAAGTACCCCCGACTCTCTTGTTTTCCCTAGCTAGTATGGCGTAGAGGAATCCCTTACCTAGGTCTGTGTGAATCAGGTAAGCAAGTTCCTGTGCGGTAGTACCCTTCCTAACTAAGTACGCGTCGGGGAGAACGTTACCGCTACTATCGGTGAACCTATGCTGGTCCTCGACAGGGTAGACCACGATATAGTTTAAGACTTCGAAGACCGCGACATTCAACGCTTGCTGAACACCGGTCCCACCAAACCTCCTCATGAAGTCCCTTATCTTATCTAGAATTACCTTCTGCTTCGGGTTCAGCTTACTCTCATCAATTATCGTGAAGTCTTGGTCTCCGGGGAGGTACTTAATCAACCCCGCCTTAGAGGCTTTCCTCAGAGCTAACTCGTAAACCGAGCTAGCGGGTATGAAGACCTTGTTCCTCAAAGCCTTAACTACGCGATCGATGTTGTTCAGGGCCTCAGGCAAGTCTGCTTTATTGCCTACTACGATCGTAGGCTTCGCGACCTCACGTAATTTAATTACGAAGTTCCTCAACTCCTCCTCCCTCCACGAGCTAGGCTTAGTCAACTCAAGATTACTTAATTTCAGGGCTGCCACAACGTGTTCACGCCTTATCGAAAGCCCCGAGACCCTCTTAGTTAACGCATCCACTACCTGATCCCAGGACAGGTTATCGAGGCCTCTAGCAAACCTGACCCAGTCCCTACTTATTATCCCGTAAAACCACTCGTTAACCTCGTTTTCAATGCTCAACACCTCTTCCACTGGGTCGTAGGTGCCGGGAGGGACAGGTCTTCCCTCCTCATCAGTAGACCCGGAAATATCCACTACATGGATTAAGACGTCAGCCTGTCTTAAGTCGTCCATGAACTTATTCCCTAAACCCCTACCCTTATGCGAATCCTTTATGAGTCCGGCAACGTCCATTAATTTCACCGGTATCATTCTCACACCGTTTAAGCAGATAGAGTTTCTGGCATCACATTTAGGTAGTCCTAGCTCCGTGTGAACACACCTAGTTCTTACGTAAGCAATCCCCACGTTAGGTTCTATAGTCACGAAAGGTCTGTTCTCCACCTTAACCTCGATTAAAGTAGCTGCTGCGAAGAATGTGGACTTACCGACGTTGGTCTTACCTATAACCCCTATGAGGGGAGGGGTTGGCGGCAACTGAAGCACCTCACTAAAAGTAATATCTACGACACCTAATATCTGCAATTACCTGACGCGAGGTTCTTGCTCCTTGGTAGGGGGCGGGGATCCTAGAGCTTCAGGACATGTCTCAATCAATAACTGACCCACAATTGTTTATCTACCCTACACTCATCCCTTAACTCCCGTATATCCTCCTCACTCACGTAAATACTGCAAGGCGGGACGTCCCGAGTCACTACAGCCCCGGGATAGACCCACGAGTAAGCACCTATCTTGACTCCAGGCATGGTGGAGACGTCAACCCCCGTCTTGACGTGATCCCCGAGAACCGCCCCGAACTTAACCCTATTAGTAGATTCCTTCACTTTCTTAACCACGTAACCCACCGGCTTCTCATCAAATCTCAGATTAGCTGTTATCGTGCCAGCACCTAAGTTGCATTCCTCACCTATTATTGAGTCTCCTACATACGCGTGATGGGACACGTGGGTCTTGTTCATCACAAGGCTCTCCTTCACCTCGACGTTAAAACCTACCTTAGCTTGATCAAGGATTACTGTGTAGGGTCTGACGTAGGAGTTCGGACCTACCACGGTGTCACGTCCTATGTAAGCGGGGCCGACTACGTAGGTTCCGGATAAGATCTCAGCACCCTCATCCACGTAGACAGGATTTTTGATCGTTACACCCGACTCAACCCTCCCTTTAATTACGGAGTCCCTCCACGAGGACATCAAGTCTCTGTTTAGTTCAAGTATGTTCCAAGGTCTTCCAAGATCTTTCCAGTAATTTAACTTAATTACGTGGACGTATTCCTCCCTACTAAGCCTTACGACAGCTTCAGTCAACTCGTACTCGCCTCTAGGACTTAACTCTAACTTATCAAGATACTTTCCTACCTTACTACTCAGTAGGTAGATACCTGCGTTAATTAGGTTGGAGGGTGCTTTCTCAGGCTTCTCAAGGATGTCTCTCAAAGTAAAGTCTTCGTTGATTACTAACACGCCGTACCTTCTAGGATCGCTCACTTCGTAAGCCCCGAGGAGGTTCTTACCTGCCTTAGCGAATCTCTTAACGTCCTCGTACCTTACGTAAATATCTCCGTAAACTACTATGAAGTATTCAGAGCTGATCTCCTCTAATCCCTTCCTCACCGCATCCCCCGTCCCGAGAGGCTTGCCTTGATCAATCACCTTCACGTCAAATGATAGCTTGTTTGCGAGGAGTCGTGCACGCTCCTCCACCTGCTCCTTCAGGTAGCTAACCACTATAACTACCCTATCAACACCTGCTTTAACAAGGTTTTCTAAATGATGGTCTAGCAGAGTTTTATTAATTACCGGAATCAAGACCTTATTCCTGGTATGCGTTAAGGGCTCCAGACCCCTCCCGTAACCAGCAGCTAGAAGCAATGCTTCCATGACTAAACCCGACATACATAGAAAACAAATTTAAAAATTCTGTTTGGATGCTGAAGAACTACACTCATGTCTCACTGGAGTAGTGAAATCAATGAGTGAGTAAGCTGTATTAACCTGATTGAGTTAATCTGATTGATCACGTGGTTGCTTGCGGGAGGACAACGGCTTTCTTCAACCCTTCAGGTGTTGTTGAGTAAAGTAGTTTCGACTTATATATCTCGACCTTCCTGATGGGGTATATCTTCTTGCAGGACTCAAACATCTCCGCAGCTAAGGTTCCGAAAACCATGCTCTTAACGAGTTCCGTGAGACTTGTTTGCGAAGCTCTCTCACTTAATATCCTCATCATCTCCTTCCTAATCGCGCTTTTCTGACTAGTCTTACACCTGTAGGTAGTCAGGGAAACCGCCGCAACCCTTAAGACGTAACCGTCACTCGTAGTCACGTTGGTTATAGCTACTATCTTGCTTGATTTCCTCCTTATTAACGACCTCACGTAATCCCTAGCTAATTCATGCCCCTTAAACCACGTACGCGCTACGTCCTCCTCAACATTAACTACTTGAAACTTAAGCATTATGTGGTGCTTGCTGAAATCCCCGGTAAGATCGAAAAGAGAAACTTCGAAAGTCCTCCCTAAAACCTTGGATGGGTCGTCCGCCGGCGTTGTAGCTATCTCAACATTACCGAAAAATTCCGGTGCTAAGACCCTATACCACTTCTTCAGCTTCCACTTATCCTTTACTTGAGGAGCTCTCGACATCTTCACGACCTATACCTATTTCAATTAAGGCTTATAAAACTTACTGGAGATGCCGACAGACTTTAAGTTATGGTTTCCAGCAACATTTTGTAGAGCCTTAATATCTCCTCAACTGTTGAGACAGCGGTTCTCACGGCCTCGGGGGATGTTGGCCCATTATAAGATATCGTAAAGACCGCCTCACCACCCCTTACTTCGTGTGTTATGGTGAAATTCGCGGGAGGGTTAGCGTCGTCAGGTAATGTGGCTTTATGAAACGCCTCAATGAGTTTTAAATCATTCCTTAAATAAACCTTAATCACTATCCTCAGAGTAAACACACCCTACGAAGGTGCCTCACTCAAAACAACGTAGCCTCCCTGAATACTATGTTTTGATGCGGACTCCTTTCTATTCTTCTGTGTTAACGACGCCAAGCTCACGTAATATTTCCCACCGTACTCAATCACTACTTGAGTCTTCGAGGGATCCAAGATGTTAAGACCCCATAACACCTTACCTATGAGTGTAGTTGATAAGGTGCTTGGATCCCCCTTAACAACTACGTTCTTGACTTTAGTGGTGTTAGGTCTTTCGTTAATCAGGTTATCCACACGCTCTTTCATTTCTTTAATGCTTTTCACATAGTGTAGGTAGTAGTTCCTCATATAGTTTGAGTTTATGATGGAGGATACGTAACCCTCAAATCCTTTAACGTCAAGCAACCATGTGATGAAGTATGCAAGGGTGGTTAAGTCTCTTGCAAACCAGCCGTGCTTAATTACGTAGGTCTTTAGCTTCATCTTATCTAGCGGGACTTTATAGAAATCGGATAACAATCTTAACGTCTCACTCAGGTTCTCTCTGACCAGGTTTGACGGCACGTAAGGGTCTATCCCCATAGTGAGTGTTTGGGTTTGTGACGTGAAGTACGGGGTTATCGGCGCCTCAATAGCTTCGAGCAGGCCCTCACTAACCAGAGTGCTCAGGAACTCTTTATCTCCCTCGCTCAGTCTTAACTCCTTGATTCTCGGCATGTACTTAGCGTAAGTAGCTGAAGCCGCCACATACTTCAATTCCTTGCTAACGGGCATGAACTCCCTAAGTAAGTTAATCAGTCCGGGAAGCAGCGACGGGTACCTCACTACCGTGTTATTCCTCAGACGCGTTACCTGCGCCTCACTCGATGTCTGAAAAATTACGCATGTGTCGCACTCGGTGTGAGGTATGTTGATCCCTAAGACCCTGACGTTTAATTCTGTAATTGACGGCACGTAATCCGGTAATATCTCAGTGTCTAGTTCCATAGATTTAAGAACCTTAAACAATAACCCTCCAGCCGCAAGAGATTCCACGTCGAAACAAGCTATTATCTTAACTAACTTCCTATTCTTCTTAACGTCTTCCAGGAGCTCGTGAAATACGTCAACGTCGGTAACGCTCTTACTATTCTGAACCAAAAACACACCCGACTAACATTCCGTTGAATCTTTAAATAAATTTCTTACAACTGAAAGCCTCGCCCTTCAGGGCGGGGAGGAGGTCAGATGGGATTTCCAGCTACTTGCTCTCACTGTAGGGGATAAGAGGTCTCTGAACGAGTATTTTAGCCTCTTCTGGGTCGTACTTCCAGTCCTGCGGTAACTTGCCGATCCTCTTGTAATACTTAACTAACCTGTGTATCTTAGACTCAACACTTATTAAACCCCTTAGTGAGTGTTTATCTTTCGGGTGCTCGCTTAAGTGTCTTCGTAAGTTGACTGCTTTCTTCATCAGGTTGTACAGGTCTTCAGGTATTACGGGAGCCAAATTATATTTCCTCAGTATTTCAGTGACCTTAGTGTTTAGGACAGCCTTAGTTAGTGGGACCCCGTACTGATCCCTCAGTATGACCCCAATCATCGACGGGGGATAACCTTTCTTAGCTAATTCAATGATTATGGATTCTATCTCCTCAGGAGTGTACTGCAGCCACTTAGGAGGCACTAACGTGGGAGGCCTTGTCGAGTGCGACTTACCCTTCTCTTTCCCCTTCCTCATTCCAGCACCTACTAAATTTCCTGTACTTGGGATTTATAAGCAGTTCTCAACCAGCTAACCATAGCTCTGAAAGCTCTGGCTCTGTGAGACAGCGAGTTCTTGGTTTCGAGATCCATTTCAGCGAATGTCCTAGTATGCCCTTCCGGTATGAAGATCGGGTCAAACCCGAACCCGCTCGACCCCCTAGCCTCAAAGGATATAGTACCCCACACCGAACCCTTAAAGACTTTAAAGCCTTGACGTGGACAGTGTAAGACTATGACCGATTCGAAGTAAGCAGTCCTGTCAACAACGCCTGACAGGAGCTTCAAGACCCCATCAACCCCTATGGTCTTGTAGACGTAGCTACTGTAAGGTCCCGGAAACCCTTTTAAAGAGGTTATGTAGAGTCCTGCATCCTCAACGAAGAAGAAGTCTCTCAAGTATAGGGAGGCTTGGACGGCACTGTAGAGAGCTATAAGCGCTAGATCATCGGACTGTATCTCAACTTTATCTAGGCTTACAGGGACTACATCCACGCACTCACTAAGCCCTAAATCCTTGAATTCCTTAATCTTGCCTTCATTCCTGGAAACTAAGAAAATCTTAAATACCTCTCCGCACTCTCCTCTCCTCAACGTACCTACCCCGCATTCTTATCTCCTTCACCTTTATTAGCAGTGAATCGGTGAAGTCCTTCCCCTTAACCTTAGCGTAACCCCTCATGAAATGTCTCAGCAAAGCTTCCTTCAAGCTGTAGTGCGCGCTCTCCACAGACCTTATAAATAAGTGGATGTCCGTGGCTAGGTCTTCCAATCTCCTAGAATATTTCGCTAAGCCGAAGTCTATTAGGTAAACCCCATCAACCCCAACTATGACGTTAGAGGTGGTTATGTCCCCGTGGACTACGCCGGCGTCGTGCACGCCAGCCACTAACTCACCCAGTTCCTCAAGATACTTAATTATTTTCTCTGATCTCATGTATATTAAGTCCCTCAGCAAAGGCCCTTCAACAAATTCCATAATTATCAAACCCTCACTTAAGTCAACGTAGTAGAGTGCTGGGACGTTAAGGCCTTTCAGCCTCAATTCCGCCAGTATCTTCGCTTCTGTCTCACTCCGGCTCCTGATTAACATTGTGTCAAGGCCGTGGTCCCTGTAGGGCTTCCTAACCCTGACCTTATATATTGAGGGCATACCCTCATAACATGCCTTGACTAAGACAGCCTCAGCCCCCAGAGCTATTAGTTCTGGCGAGCCAGGGCACGTCGACTTGATCAAGCTTCCACCTCTGCCTCACGTAAGCCTCCTCAGGTCTTACATGCACACCGTGTTTTAAGAGTAGTAAGCCGGTCCACGCTATCATGACCCCGTTATCCACCGCGTACTGAGGCGGTACTATACCTAGTTCAACCCTCCTCAGCCTGCTCATCACCTCGAACTTACTCCTCAAGACAGGGCTTGAGGCAACCCCACCAACAACTAATACTTCCTTATTGCCTGTGTGCGCGAGAGCTCTCTCACTAACCTCTATTATGGCTGAGTAAGCGATTTCTCGCGCGCTATAACATATGTCACCTAACTCCGCTCTAGAGTTCTTATATAGTTTTAACGCCGCCGTCAAGAGTCCTGAGAACGACACGTCCTGCCCTTTAACGACGTAAGGTAATTCTATGAAGTTCTTCCCGTTCTGAGCACAACGATCTATCTGGTGCAGTCCGGAAACAACGTATGGCGGCGCAATCCCTAATTCACGCGCCAGGGTGTCCAGGAAATTACCTAATGAGATATCGAGGGTCTCTCCGAAAATCCTGTACCTACCCTCAGAAAACGAGGCTATTAACGTGTTACCGCCTGAGAGGTAGACTATCAAGGGATTCTTAAACGAGAAAAGCATCTTACCTATCTCGATGTGCGCGAGGGCGTGGTTCACGGGGATCAAAGGCTTGCCATAATATGAAGCCATAGCTCTAGCTAACGTAGCCCCTACCCTCAGGCAAGGACCCATTCCAGGACCTAAAGCGACCGCGATTCCGTCTAAGTCGCTTACCTTAACCCCGGCCTTACTTAAGGCTTCCTTAATTGCTTCAGGCGCGTTACTCACGAAGTACTGGGAAGCTTCCTTAGGGTGTATCCCCCCGGTTTTAGGCTTGTACACGAATCTGACGTCAGCTAGTATATGTGGTGGCTCATCCCTAACTATGCCGACCCCGAAGGTGTGCGCGGAGGACTCTATGCCTAGGATAATCATTGTCCACGCTTTCCCGCTACATCTATTTCACGTACTCTACGTGATGGCAATACCCGCAGTACCATCGAGGAACAGGGTTAGAGTAGTACCCCATCACCCTACCGCACTTAGGGCATATCTTATTCTTGAGCCTTATCCTACCTGTCTTAACATCCACCTCGTATAGCTTGTGCCTCTCAGCCAAGACTTACCCCCTCTTAATCAAGTAGTCGGGTTCGAAGAACTTCAGTCTCTGAAGATCCTCGTATATGTTAGCTCTGAAAACAGACCGGTGGGAGCCGTACTCACTCCTAATATATTTTATCACCACATACTCAGGACTCTTACCGTAAAGTCTTGCAAGCACCTCCTTTAAAGAACTCCTACGTGGTGTAGCCTTACCTAAGTGAATCACCTCACCGAATAACTCGGTCCTGTTAATAACCTTATTATACCTCTCCTTAAGTACGTTCACCACCACGCCTTCCTCAATACTCGCCGTCTTTAAAGGTACTTGACTCACGATCTCACACCACTAAATAAAGCATATATTTAAGGTATTTTAAGCTATGTCCGCGTCCACAACGCGTGAATCCACCTAAACCCGAAACAAAAGGTGAGTGTCGTTCTGGAGTGAAGGCAAATACTCAGCGTGGATTAAGGGGGCCAAGACTTTTGAAACTCGTTATACCCCACAAAGCATGTTGTCTCAATCCATAACAAGCCAACCCAAATTAACATAGTAAATGTTATACCCCTAGCTGTAAGGCGTACTTACCTTCCTTCTTTATGTTTAGGTGTTTGCTGACGGAGGATTTCTCCGGGTCTATTATTAGGATGACGCCTTTCCAATCGTCTGTGAAGGACTCGTTACCGCAGTTAGGGCACTTGGTCACGTCCCTACCTACCAAGTATTTGCAGTTCGTGCAGGCCTTGAATATCTGTCTCTTGCTTTTCGAGGTGGACGTCTTAATCACCTCACCTTACCTAAGCCGGGTTGCCTGAGCGTGAGCCCTATCCTGATGTGTACTGGGTGAGCTATTGAGACATTGATGACCCTACCCCTAACCACGTCACCCTTAGCGAAAACTATCTTTGTGGCTTCCCCTATCAACGAGTCTCTTGCTTCGTCGTATACTAGTTTATCGTCCGCTAGCTGACTGACGTGTGCGAAAGCGTCTACAGGGCCCACGTTAACGAATATGCCCGTTCTCTTAACGTCGACAACCTCTCCCTCGATAACTTCCTGTACGACTGGGTAGAAAGTCAGTAGGTCAGCCACTACCTTATGGTATGTTGCTCCGTCTCCGGGTAGTATTTTGCCCTCAGGCTCCGTCACCACCCTCCACACGGAGATTATCACGCCTAAGACCGGGTCTATCCTACCAACGTATTTCTTCTTGAGTTGCTTGAGCGCTACTAAGTCTAGATCCTCCCCGAAGAACTCCGGAGGAATCCTGACAACATCTTCTATCGTGACTAATCTAAACATCCTCGATCACCAAATACGTATTCATAGTAGAGAAATTTAAGCTATAGAAAACCTGCACCTACTAGACCACCAAGTAACTACTTTAACACCCATTAACTTCAGTAACTTCCTGAGCTTCTTGTCTAGAGTCACTACTATGTAGTCTGGGTTTGCTGAAGCGTAACTTATCAAGACTCTATCACCTAACCCCTCGTCAACCCCCGTCTTCACGACCATCACGTGCTTCGCAACGTACTCTAATGCGTGTTTTGCTTGAGGCGCTTTCTTGACGCTCTTGCTTGAGGCAAGGTTCCTCAACTCGCTCACTACGACATCCAGCGTGTATAGCTCCACCCTATCACAGTCTAAATCCTCGCGTAACTTGATGTCTAGGTCCACACCCTCACTAACTAGTAGTAAGGCGCTGGTGTCAAGCAATAACTTACATAACTTCATTGTGAGACCCTTAACCTAGTCTATGTGGCCCCAGCCCACAAGCCTCCAACGACCTAATACTTGCTTACTTATCGCGACCCTCATCCCCTTCCAAGCTACTACAGGTCTCCTAAGAGTTAATGAAGCTACCTCCTTGCTAATCGAGTCCACGCTAGCTAAAGTTACCGCAACCCCGGCAGTTAACATGATTGTTTCCTTAAGCTTGAGAGGCTCTACCCTCACCTGCTCTTTAGTGCCAGGCACCCTCTCCAGCAACGAGTACTTTATCGAGACCTGAGTCACCGGGTCTGGCACCGTCCCAGCCTTGCCGCACACGTTGCCTACGAGGCTGTCTGCCTTAGTTAGTGAGGGGTCTAGCCTCGTGCCGAGAGCTACCAAACCCCCTGGCCTAGCCTCACTAAAAGACCTATCCCCAAACTTAATACTCACTACCTCCGTAGTTAACGGCTCGTAGTATTCCTTCCCGCCCCTACGTACCTTGATCCCGGGCTTTATCTCTATCTCGTCGCCAACCCTGATAACCCCCCTCAACAACGCACCGCCGAGTACCCCGCCTCTCAAATCAGAGGGTGGGGTACCCGGCTTGTTAACGTCGAAGGATCTGGCAACGAACATTAGAGGCGGTGAGCTAAGGTCTCTCTCCGGCGTAGGTATTAACTTCTCGATAGCTGTGGCTAGCACGTCCACGTTTATCTTGTGTAAAGCGCTGACAGGTATTACCGGGGCGTTCTCGGCCGGCGTACCCCTCAGGAATTCCCTGATAGCCTTGTAATTCTCTAAGGCTTTCTCCGGAGACACTACGTCAACCTTATTCTGAACAACTATTATGTTCTTAACCCCTATTATGTTGAGAGCAGCGAAATGCTCCCTGGTTTGCGGTTGCGGGCAGGGCTCGTTAGCCGCTACAACTAGTAACGCCCCGTCAATCAATGCAGCGCCCGATAGCATGGTAGCCATCAAGACCTCATGGCCTGGCGCGTCAACGTATGAAACACTCCTCCTGTAGATGCTGCCATCACACGTTGGTTGCGGCACGTACCTGCGGCTTGGCTCTGCTCCCGGACACTCGTAGATGTCGCCGTCAGCGTATCCGAGCTTTATGGTCATGGCTTTCTTAAGCTCTTCGGAATGTCTGCCTGTCCATATCCCAGTTAAGGCTTGAACCAGTGTTGTCTTGCCGTGATCTACGTGACCGACGACACCTATGTTTACTTCAGGCTGTCTCTTCTCTTGACTCACCCGCCTCACCGCCTCCGAACTCTGCGCTCTCATATCTCTCTAAGAAGACTACCTCGTTAACTCCCAGCCACTTCAGTATGTCTCTCGAAATTAAGTACTTCGTTATTTGTATGTTCTCGCTGAGTCTGTAGTCTTTAGGTAGCTCTATCTCAACGATCTTCCCATTATCCTTCAAGGAGGTCTTGAGGGCACTTACGTCGAGGGTCTTGATCCTCCTCTTAACTAAGTACCTCACCTTCTCCTCAACGTCCTCGAGTTTCTTGACTACCGTGAACTCCGCCTTAAGGGTTTTACCAGCTAACGGGTGGTTGAAGTCTACAGTCACTCTACCGCCGGTCACCGCTATTATCCTCCCCACAGCGTTATTGATGGTTACTTCCTTGCCTACGTCCGGTGTTATGTTATTCTTTAGGAATAGTCTTGCCGGAAAGACCTTAACCTTCCCCGGGTCTCTCTCGCCGTACGCTTTATCAGGCTGTATCTCTACCTCGTACTTCTTATTAAGTTCCTCAACCCCTGCGACAGCCTCCTCAAACCCTTTTATGAACCTGCCCTCACCAACAATCACTAATTCAGGCCCGTAGACCCTGCTCTCCTCATACTTCTTGTGTTGCCTAGCTAGGGACTCAAGAGTCGTGTCTACCAGCTCTCCAGTTTCCTTAACGAATATTGCGTAATCAACCAGCAACATATCCCCTGCTTTGAAAGGCATTCCTACACACCAAGATAAATCTGAACACTATTATTTAAGCACAAAACTAACCGCGGACAACTAAACGTGTGTGAGCACGCCAGCGGGGTCTGGGCTTCATTGGGGTTTATATGGATCCTTCCGCCCTTGGCTTCATTGCTCTCAGGGCTTCCTTTCGTCGGGGGCCCGTGTCACAGGGCTCTGCCCGCTTAGGGTGACCCCAACCCACAGCTCCTCTTACCCCGCATCTTGGTGTACCTCCCGGAGTGACCGCTCGGGTCTCTACCCTTAACCCTCACCGCGG